>Ga0180007_10001161_pt1 | contig 37556 bp, 30 predicted proteins | sample MM_PC_MetaG_FD_121122 | JGI IMG/M metagenome (GOLD analysis project Ga0180007, IMG submission 121122) | Groundwater microbial communities from the Aspo Hard Rock Laboratory (HRL) deep subsurface site, Sweden - MM_PC_MetaG | ecosystem: Environmental > Aquatic > Deep subsurface > Groundwater... | reverse complement strand
TTATGAAAAATTTTGCCGCCAATTTTTATTTTTTTGTCAAGTAAAAAATGCCCCTCGGTTAAATTTTTTTATAAATAATTTCCGCTAGTTACTGCAAGTTTCTAACCGGACACTACTGAAAAAATGTAATCAAAGGAGAATGGAATTATGAAAAAAACAATTTGTCTTTTTTTAACTTTAGCATCCACAGTTCCCATCCTTAGTTTTGCGGCAACTTCGAATTTTCGGGAAGGGCAAACTACAGCCCCACAGATGCAACAGTATTTTGAAGGTCGAAAGGCTGAATATAATCAATACCTGGTTGCCTTAGCGGCATACAATCTAGCTCTCGCAGAACAACAAGCATGGGACAACCAAAAAAATCGAGAAGATCAGGCGCAACAACGAACTCAGGCTCGACTGCAAGCTGCTATAGATCAAACATCCCAGAAATGCTCACTATACCTAGACCCAAAGGAACGAGAGGCATGTTACCAAGCAGTGATAGACATGAAAAACCAGATGTACGCACAAGCCGCAGACTATGCAGCATACCGACAAGTCCAAGATTTGACAAGGCCAGTTGTGGGGCCGAAACCAACCTTTTACGATAATACCGCCGAACTAGACAAGGCATATATTTTTGATGAAAATCAGGTGTTGCAAGAGAAGCTTAATGTCGTTGGTGAAAGAAATATGACAGACGAACAAGGCAACAAAATTAATAATGAGGAGGATGTCAGGGACTTCTATGAGCGTAATTACGGTGGAAACTAGCCACTTTTAGAAAAGTATTCAGCTATTACAACAAGAGTTGAAACCCTGGTGGAAATAAGGATTACTGAATAGAAACCAATGAAAGCAACTACTATCAAATTCCCTGCCATTTTGTATCTGGTACTTCTGCTTGCAGCCATATTCTATGCCGCTCCTGCCTATGCTATGGACATGGAATATTATACCTACGGCGGTTTTGGCCCGATTACGCAAGCCTTTACCCGACTGGCCCTGATCTTCAGTGATGCTGGATATATAGGTTTGTTTACAGTGGTTACGGTTTTAGGTTTTCTTGCAGGGGCCATATCTTGGCTTGTCCAGGCAGCTAATGGCAGGAATGTCACCCCTTTAAGCTGGGCCTTACCTATTTTCTTCGGGATAATTCTCTATTTTGGCTTGTTTGTTCCCAAGGGGAATATCACGGTTTATGATCCAACACTTAATAGATTTCTGACTATTGGAGGAATCCCTGATGCTGTTGTCTTTACAGCCGGCGCACTAAACAAAATAGAAAGAGGGCTGGTTGATATTATTGATACAGCCGCAGCTCCCGATTCAGAATACTCCAGGGGTGCTGGTGGCATAGGTTTCAAAACCTTGGAGTCAGTAAGAAACTCATACATCAAAGATAATCATCTCAGAACAAGCCTGATACGCTATACCAAGGATTGTGTGACTTTTGAACTGATGCGGCCTGGAACAACTTTGTCTCTTGATACTCTCCGCAATGGCACCACTGATTTTTTAACCGAACTCGACAAGGCTGTAAGCCCTTCAATCTTTACAGTTTATTATGATGCGAGTGAACCGGCAGGTGTAACAAAAACCTGCACCCAAGCATGGGATCTCATTCGGCCAATTTTTCAAAATCCCAATAGTTATGCGGAAGCGATCAGTAAAACATGCGGCAAGGCTTCTTTTGATTCCAGCAATGTTCTTGAACATAATACCTGTACAGACCTTATAACCAGTACCCTGAGATTCACAACGGGTAATAATGTCGCACCAGAGAAGCTCATCCAGCAACGACAAATTTCAGAAATTCTTTATACTTTCTACTATCAGGAAGATGTAGAAACAGCAATGCTCATGGAGGCAAACCGGAAGATCACCTCTCAAGGTGTTGGTGTTGGTATTGCCATGAACGAATGGATACCAATTATCAAGTCGATCATGACCGCTATTGCCATTGGCATGATTCCGTTCCTTGCCTTATTCTTGCCAACTCCTGTATTCGGAAAAGCACTGTCAGCCATGTTCGGCTTTTTCTGTTTCCTGACCATCTGGGGCATCACTGATGCAGTGATTCATACTGCGGCAATGGATTACGCAAAATATGCCTTTGAAGAGATGCGCCAGTCATCTTTAGGTGTTTATTCGATGGCTGCTTTTCCTGTATTGTCTGAAAAGATGCTGAGCATGTTCGGCATTATCCGCTCGTCGGGTATCATGCTGGCAAGTGTCTTCACCATGATGCTGATTAAATTCGGTGGTCATGCCCTGGCAATGATGGCCGGGAGCCTGAGCGGCGCTGTGAGTGGCGCGGGAGCACAGGCCGGAGCATTGTTGACTCCAGAAGGCACTGCGGCGGCCATGAACCAGCAGATTAAAGCTGCAGGAAATTTGGAAGGAATGCCACAGCATAGGTTTTCCAACATGGCCTCGTCGGAGGCTTTCAATAGTATCCATAGTTCGGTTGGTAATTACAACGCCTCTATGAACGCCAGGAAAGCATTAGAAAAATCAGGGCAAATCCCACAAGGGACTTCGGATGCTGACTATGCAGAGATGAAGCATAGCTTTAACCAACAGGCAGGAACAACAGCCGGTCAAGCGTCGGTTTCTCTTGGCCCTGACGGACAAGCGACTCAGGGCAAAACGAATACTGTCATGCCGAGCGGTTCCACTCTGGCAGGTACAACCCACGGGGCTGGTGGGGCTGGTGTGGAGATTCTTAACGGCGCATGGGGTAAGGGTAGTTTTAATTCGGACGGTCATGGCGGCACCAATCTCACATCTGCCCAAATAAATGGGATGTCTCCCATGGCTCTTTCAGAACAGAACGCGCATATCAATACAGAAAAGGCATCTCATGCCCTTGGTAAAAATGAGAGTTGGGATAAGATGAAAAGCCAGCTACAAACTGATAGTCATACCAGCGGCGAATCCCGTGCCTATGGTCAAAAGCTGAGTAATTCCGAAGCATCTGGTTGGGAGAGGGCTCTAGGGGATAAATCCGGCTTCACCCATGGCCTGAGTAAAGAGCAGCAGGAAAGTATCTCTGGTTCTGCAGGCGCAAGTATCGGAGTGCAAGCATTTGGAACAGGGTTTAAAGGTGGTACAGAATATACAATGACAGGAACCGGAAAGGATGGCACACAACTATCTTTTGCGATTGATGAAAGTACAGCCAAAAAATTCAGTGAGGCTCAAAGCCAAATCCGTGAAAGAGCTATTGCCGAAACCTTTGGTGATAGCAAAGGACTTCAATTTGCAACAAACTTGGCGAATAAGATCGGTGCGACCGAAGCGGCTTCATATTTGAATGAGGCCAGCAATATGACCCGTACAACTGAAACTACAGGGGCCGATGCTACAACTGCCTTTGTTGAGTGGTATGCAAATGGTCGCTACGGTTCAAGTAGCCCTGAAAATATCGACAAAGCAGGTGCTGCCCTTAATCACATGGCTACAGGCGGTGCGGCCGGCATGAATCAATTACAAAAACATCAAGAAAGTTTCCTTAATAGTGGCAATTATACTTGGGGTGACGGAAAAGCTCGGGCAGATGCTACCATTGATGCAAGCAGAAGAGAGGTCGGCGAAGGAATGGCAAATGTCCAAGGACAGGTAATGCCAGGGGCAAATGCAACGAGTGGACGGACGGAGGGTATTGGCCCTGGAGATTTCAGCGGTCATCCTGCTGATAATCATAGTGATTTAGACTCACCAATAGAAATTGGACAAGGAACTCTCGATGATGCGGATGCTATGAAGAACCTACATGAAGACAGAACGCACAAATTCGATAGCGGAAGGGAAATAGTAGTAGATCCAATTATAGGAAATCGAATAGCAAGATCACTTGACGATGCAGATCAAAAAATGAAGGATAGACTGGCCGCAAGAAAAGCAGCGGGAGAACCACCTTTAGAAGGTGATTAACTTCAGGGATGATGCAGTGGCCTGTAAATAAAACTACAACATTGTTTTATTTATCCCATTGCCGAAGGCTGCGGCGTAATTCATCTCTCTCACTGACCGAGAGTTTGTCCCGAAATTTGTCTTTCTCGCGGAATGAGTGGAGTTGTAAGTATTCTTCAGCTAATGTAGGGGTATGTTTTTTAAGACTACGTTGGTCAATATTTTTATTTTCTCCAGATAAGACAGTAATCAATAAATAAATAACGAAACATACCATAACTGTTTTGAAAATAAAGGAAGCCCCAGCGAAAGCTGTATTGTATGTACGCCTTTGAAACTCGACATAACTGGTGGCTTTAAACCTGTCTTCTCCGGGAGGAAATATTTCCTTGGTAATCGGCTCAACCAATTTGTCAATCGCATTAAAAAGACCCATTATTTATTCTCCTTACAATTTTTGTAAACAGACAAATGGAAACAACATCATTACAGCCAGGACAAAAATTCATTCTTCTAATCTAATCCCAAACTGCAAGAAAAAAAGCGACATCTGTTATCATGAATCAATGACAAAACTAAAATTATTTCTACTCTGAAATAGATATGAAAAAAACAAGTTTTTAATTTATTTAGTGACCGATCACGAAAATGAGGGGGCATTTAAGTTTTTATTGGAAGTTGTGAACCACTAATCTGTTCTCCAATTTATTTGCTTCTGCCACAAACCGTTCTTTTCCTACGACCCGTTTTTTTCTTCATTATAGAAGCTTAGCGTGCTATTTTTTCCGTTTCGTGAGCTGACCCCTATTTCCCCGCGCTTTAAAAAAACACAAATACACTTTTAAAGATTTCCGTATTTCTGTAATAGCAGTTCGCGTACTTCATCTGCGATTTTGGTACCGCGCATTGCACATTTTGCTTTGATTGTCCGGTGCAGGCTTTCCGGCACATCAATAGTTAAACGTTTCATTCGCTCGACTTCGCCGGAGACCGCGCGGCTTTCCACCCATTCATCGGCAGTGCCCGGTGTATTATTACGGGTCGGCTTAGCGCCGATCGAAATTTTTTTGCTACTCATTTTACGAACTCCATCAACTCGGCTGCGACGGCCTCGATCTCGACCGATGCAGGCCCTTCTTTGATTTCATAAACAGCTTTGCCTTGGGCTGCTGCTTCAGCAAAAATTACTCGCTGGGCTATGGTTGATACCAGAACTGGTATTGGATAGGCGGCAAGAGCCTCAATCACATCCCGTCCAATCGCCGTATTTGTAATTTTGCGATTAACCACAAAAGCGGATTTAAGATTGTCTTTGTAAACAGTGGCTTCGGCGATGAGTTTCAGGATTTCATCAGCCGCCCAAATATCATAAGGGCTAGGCTGCACCGGAATCAGTACGAAATCGGCAGCCATGATAGCCGACCGGGCCAGGTCGGTAACTCGGGCAGGGCCGTCGATTATTATATGGTCGTAGCCGTACCCAATCTGGTTGATTTCTTTATGCACGGTCGGCCTGGGCAGACCAACAACGGAAAAAAGCGGTTCGCTTTCACGGGCGGCTGCCCAATCAAGAGCGCTACCTTGAGGGTCGGCATCGATCAGCAGGACACGCGCCCCGGTGCGGGCCAGGCAAGCCGCCAGGTTTACACTGAGCGTCGTTTTGCCGACGCCACCTTTTTGGTTCAAAAGTCCAATAATCATATTGCCATCCTTTTAGGGGTCGCTTCAGAAAACGGATTGCAAAGTACGTTAAGCTGGCGGTATTGGCCGTAACGACCTGAACTTCCCTTTTACGTTTTTGTATATTTGTAATATTACAGAAAATCGTATTTCATGCAAGGATTTCTAAGGTACGGTTGCAAGGTTCCTGATCAGTTCATAACCGTACCTTTCTGCATGAATCTCCCCTTCTTTTCTTCAATGAAATAGGTTCCATTCGGCAACACATGCTTATTATGGACGACAGCATAAACGCGAAATTGATGATGGCCGGCAAGGAGTCCGCCCCCCAAAAAAAAGAAAAAAAATCACCGGAAAGGGTTACTACGCTACGAGATTTTTGAGGTCTCTTCGCTCCGCAACCCGCAACCCGACTAATCAGATGGCCCCTCATTGCACGAATGTTGGGGTTATCCCTACTACAACGCCGGACTGACAAGCAGATTAACATCTACCCGTTATTCACCTCATCTCCCAATTTCTTTCCTGCTTTGAATTTGACCACCGTTTTAGCCGGAATCTTGATGGATTTACCAGACTGAGGATTTCTGCCGGCACGAGCAGATCGCTTGTTTGTTGAGAAGGTGCCAAAGCCAATGAGAGTGACATTCTCACCTTTCTGCAAGGAATCGGTTATGGCTTCAAGCATGCCGAGTAATACCCTGTCAGCTGCTACTTTTGTGATATTGGATGATGCGGCTATCTGGTTGATCAATTCTTTTTTGTTCATTGGTTCTCCTGTTCTGTGCTATGTGATGGAGTTTGTTGGTAGAGATAGATGATACTATATTATTGGGTGAGTTTAAACAAACGGCACTAAAATTTCATAGGGTTTTGCATAAATCCACCGCCGGCAAGGTTTTTAGCGAATTTTTGACATCCCAACTTTGCGGTACGTTTTCGTACCGCTGGACTTCAAACCCCGTCAACCATCCATCACCCATGCCGTCAACCGGACCAACTGACCGATCCCGGGGTTTCGCCTTTCGGCTGTCCAACAAGGTACACTTAACACTCAAAAAATCATCGATTTTTTTGAACACAATATTTATGAGCATGGTATCCGGTGTATCCGGCCTTTTCAGCTTCTTGAATTGAATTGAAAATATCCGTGCAGTTTTTACAATTATAATGCTGGCAGCCAGGCCCATGAAAAATATGACTGTTGTTGTTACCGTGAAAAATACCTGGTCCACCGTCAATGCTTGTGCTTGTATTTTGTTTGCTCTTTTGTGCCTGTCTCCACTCCCAGGGTGGAGTAGGATTGTTATCTGCCTATAAGCCTATTTTTGCATCTCTGGCTTTTTTCTCCAACTGGAGCCAGTCACCACAAAAGGCTTGTTTGCAATATTGCTTATAACCCCACCCATAGCTGTAGCGGCTCGCAATGATAAACGGCCAGGCTCGCACTCATATCAATTCTGAGCTCACATTATTTGACAATAGAAATGGTGCCGGACTCACATTAGCTGCCACTGGGCTCAGATTAAGTGCCACTGGGCTCGCAATGATGAGGTCGGACTCACGTTAAATGAGAATAAGATTTCACGGCACTATCCTACTATTCAAGACAAACACCATTTATTGATGCTTAAAAATACGGTAGACATCTACACTTCGGGAAAGCAAATTTTATGAAGAACTTACCCACGGCAATTATAACTGAAAAATCGGTGGACAGTTGATATACTATCACCCCAGGACTATTACCAATAAAGAGAAGATGATTTTTTTTCATACTGCTGCGGATTTATTTATGTGTGCAAATTTTGATGGTTTCGTAAAAAGTCCAATTTGTGCAATTTTACCATATCTAACCTAATGAAATCATTAGGGGTGAGTTTATTGATTTTGACTTTTTACGAGGCCATCAATTTTGTCAGGGAATAATATCTCAAGCTTCCGAGTCTTTTGCAAAATGTTCAACCTGAGAGGAACATTTTGCAAAAGACTCACAAAGTAAAATGCACAAAATCCGGAACGGATATTCATTCCATACTTACCGAGGAGGCAGTTGACCTATTGGCCGAACGTCTTCTTACACCTTTACAAATTGAACATCATCTCACGCTTGCCCTTGAAGAGGGGTATTTGATTGGCGAAACACCAGTCCCGGCAAATGTGGTTGAATCTATTCTCGCCAAAGATATTGATGGTCTTGAACAGAAACTGACCAGACATGGATATAATGTGAAAACTCTTGCCGCGACAGTCAACGTGCAACCGAAAGTAATCCGATCTTTTCTGCGTGGTAAATTATCACCTGGACAAACTCAGGAGATCCAGGTGGACATGCTCGCTGCCGGCATCCCTCTTTAAAAAGACAAGCGGTTGCTGCTTATTCGCATTTAATGTGAGCCCGGTGTTATTATTGCGAGCCCATTGCCAAATAATGTGAGCCGAGTGGCGTTTAATGTGAGCCCGCCTCTATTCTTATTGTCAAATAATGTGAGCCCAGAATTGATATGAGTGCGAGCCTGGCCGTTTATCATTGCGAGCCGCTACAGGTACTTGGCTGGGGTGGTGTATCAAAGGTAGCATTGGCGACCGGTGCCGCGCGCAATACTATTTCATCAGGTTTAGAGGAATTGCTAAAACCGCCAGATTCAGAGCCAGTTAAGGGTGTAACTGAGGAAAAGGAGGGGAAGAAAACAAGGCACAAAACAAGAGGGCGCCGCCTTCCTGTGGCTAAAGATGTACGCCAACGCCAGCAAGGGGGAGGACGTAAACGTACAACAGATATTGACCCAACGTTGAAAACTGATTTGGACGCTTTGATTGAACCGTTTGCCGCTGGAGATCCATGCTCACCACTACGCTGGACCTGCAAAAGTATTTCTGCTTTAACTACAGAACTGACAAATAAAGGTCACAAAACTAGCACGCGAATGGTACATGAGTTGCTTCTTGAAATGCGCTACACCATGCAATCAAACCGAAAAACCAAAGAGAGCGGGGGGCACCCAGACCGAAACGAGCAGTTTATTTTTATCAATGATCAGGCCAAACTTTTTGAAGAAGCTGGCGAGCCAGTCATTTCTGTTGACACGAAGAAGAAGGAGCTTGTGGGTGAATTTTCGAACAAAGGAAGTACGTGGAGGCCGCAAGGGTGCCCAGAGAAAGTGAACACGCATGACTTCCTTGATCCCGACAAAGGGCGAGCCGCACCTTACGGCATTTATGATTTGGTTAACAATGTTGGTTTTGTCAATGTTGGGATTAGCGCCGACACGTCAGAGTTTGCCGTAGAAAGCATTCGCCGATGGTGGTTGAGCATGGGAAAAGAAAGCTACCCAAATGCCACAAGATTGTTGATCACAGCTGATGGCGGCGGGAGCAATGGATCACGCGTAAGGCTATGGAAAACAGAATTGCAGCGTTTTGCTGATGAAATAGGCCTGGAAATTTCCATATGTCATTTTCCCCCAGGAACGAGCAAGTGGAATAAGATCGAACATAGAATGTTTTCATACATCAGCCAGAACTGGCGAGGAAAACCGCTCGTAAGCATTGAGACAATCATTAACCTGATTGGGGCAACGAAAACTAAAAAGGGGTTGACCATCCAAACATCGGTTGACACCAATGAGTACACCAAGGGCATCAAAATCACAGATAAAGAAATAGAATCGTTGGCTCTCGAAAGAAAAGTATTTCATGGCGAATGGAACTACACGTTGCGTCCGCGAAAAATTGCTTAGGTTATTTCGTAATGCATCCTAAGCCGTTGTAAATAAATAACATGGCCATCTGAATGCCCGAAACGGCATAAGGAGCCGTAACGAAATAATTATAAAGAGACAAGTTATTTCGTAACGGCTCCTAAATAACCAATAACAAAAAAAATCTGTGTCGCGGACAAAGTGCTACGACACGGATTTTAATGGGCATCATCCTTGTTTTCCGCCCCGGCAGGTCTTCTGACTTGCAGATCATTCCAGACGCCACTCCTTCCCATCCCCAGAGGAGACAGTGGTCTGTGTAGCGATGGTCCCTGCTTACAGCGCCGGCCCAGCGTTCCCGATTTGCACGAGATTCTCTTTTCATTGATACGAAATCAACACCGGGGCAGATGTTATCAAATGTTAATAAACAATTTTTCGAGTTATATTCCTTCCTCCTGTCATGGCAAAAGAACCAGGCGCAAAGCCAGCAGAATAACTGCTGACAGAACTGTTGTCATAAAAAGAAGCCTGTTGACCTGGGTGATATGAAATGCCTGTGGGGCTGTTTTATGATCACCGATTAGCGGTTTTTCAACCATTTTGCCGAAATAAGAATTGGGGCCTCCAAGCTGTAGCCCCAAGGCGCCTGCCACCGCCGCTTCGCTGTGGCCGGAATTGGGACTGGCGTGCTGCAGTCGGTCCCGCCGGAAAATTTTCCAGGACTGTCGGCCATTATAGCCTAGGAGGAAAACAGCCAGCACAATCATCATACCGGTCAATCTCGCCGGCAGAAAATTAAGAAGATCATCAAGACGGGCCGCTGCCCAGCCAAAATATCTGTACCTCTCATTCTTATAGCCAAAAGTCGAATCAAGGGTATTGACGGCCTTATAGAGCAAAGCCCCCAACGGACCGCCGACAATCGCATAAAACAGGGGGGCAGTCACCCCGTCAACCATATTTTCAGCCACGCTTTCCACACTGGCTTTAACAATTTCCTCTTCACTGAGCCTCTCTGTATCCCGCCCGACGATCATGGCCACCTTTTTTCTGGCCGCAGGCAGATCACCGGCCAATAACGCCGCAAGAACAGCTCTGCTGTGGTCTGCCAGGTCTTTAGCCGCAAAACAGAAATACAGGATAACAACCGAAACGACCATTCCAACTGCAGGATGAAGTTCTCTGGCTCCGGAAAGCAGGGATAATCCGGCAAGCAAAGTTCCAGCCAGAACAAAAAAAACGGCAACCGCGCCGGCAAAGCGCCCGTTACCCAGAAAACGTCTGCATAGGGTCTCTGCTCCTGTTGCCAATCCACCGATAAAACGAACAGGATGGGGCAGCCAGCGAGGGTCTCCAACCATAAAATCCAACAAAAGAGCAGCGATAATAAAATATTCCAAAGGCATCACAGGTTCAGCAGGCGGTAGATCCGCTCCATATCCAGTCCATTGCGGACAGTATCCGCCAGCCTGTCAAAAGCCGCCTCCAGGTCATAGGGAGCAATAACCCTGCCCAAGGATACAAGGCCGCGACGCCGGCGTAATTGATCAATAAACCAGCGGCGAAATGGATCGGCATCGAATATACCGTGCAGGTAAGTTCCCCAAATCATGCTGTCAGCCGAAGAAGCGCAGATACGTTCTCCTTTCTCAACCTGCAGCACCATTTTTTGCCCAGTGCTGCTTCGCCCGTGGTGAATTTCGTAGCCATGCACCTCAAGACCGGATTGTGCATGCACTGCCGTCCGGCGTGTCAGGGTTTTATCCTTTTCCATGGTCGTTGTCATGTTGAGCAGGCTCAGGCCGCTGATATCCCTGCTGTCCGACTCTATGGAGTAAGGGTCGACGATGGACTTTCCCAGCATCTGAAATCCACCGCAGATACCGATGATTTCACTTGAACCGCCTTCAGCGATTTTTTTGATACATTCAGCCATACCGCTTTGCTGAAGATAGTCCAGGTCAGTCATCACATTTTTACTGCCCGGCAGGATGAGCGCTGCCACCTTGTCTTTGAAGGCCTCGAGTTCCTGGGGATGACGGATAATGTGCAAATAGACATCAGGCTCCGCAAGAAAAGGCTCAAAATCGGTAAAATTAGAGATATGGGGCAGATCAATCAGGGCAATGTCAATATGTGCACCAGCCGGAGCTTCAGCATCATACAAACCACTCTTAAAACTGACGGAATCCTCTTCCGGCAATCCCAGATGGGGCAGATAGGGAACCACCCCGAAAACGGGTCTGCCGGTATGTGCTTCGGTATAATGAAAGGCATCGTGCAGCAGGGACTGATTGCCCCGAAAACGGTTAACCACGAATCCGGCTACCAGCCTCCTTTCCCACTCTGCCATAACCTCCATGGTTCCCACAAATGAGGCAAAGACTCCGCCACGGTCAATGTCACCTGCCAGCAGCACAGGAGAACGCGCATAACGGGCCATCCTCATATTGACGATATCATGGTGTTTGAGGTTCACCTCAGCCGGGCTGCCCGCCCCCTCCAGGATGATACCGTCATATTCAGCGGATAGGGAATCGTAGGCTGCTGTTACCGCCTGCCAGGCTTTGGGCTTGTAGGCGGTATATTGCCCCACAGTCATATTGGCCACCGGCCTGCCATTGACAATAACCTGGCTTCCCATATCACTGGACGGTTTCAGCAGAACAGGATTCATGCGGACATCAGGATCAAGCTTGCAGGCCTGGGCCTGTACCACCTGGGCCCGTCCCATCTCCAGGCCATCCCGAGTCACATACGAATTAAGTGACATATTCTGGGCCTTAAAGGGGGCAACCCGCAGACCGTCCTGGAGAAGAATGCGGCAAAGTGCGGCGGTAAGCACAGACTTTCCGGCATTTGAAGCCGTGCCCTGCAGCATGAGAGAAAAGCCCTTCCTCTTAGTCTTGGTTTGCCGACGTCTATCAAGATGCCGTGCTAACAATTGAACAAGCCTGCTGTTTTCATCTCTGGTCTTTACGGCAACACGAAAGAAAAATTTGCCGCGATCAGCAAAACCATCAAAATTGTCACAGACCCTGATGGCTACCCCATCCTGCATTAAGAGATCCGCAAGACATCGGGCTGTTGCACCACTGTCAATTTTAACCAGCAGAAAATTGGCCTGCCCGGCAAAAACATGTAAACCCTTTATTGACCTTAATTTCTGTTCCAGCTCCTGCCGTAACTCTGCCACCTGTCGCTTGGACTCATCTCCATATTCCCTGTCACCAACAACTGCAGCGCCAACTTCCTGGGCCAGGGTATTAACGGTCCATGACAGTATATAGCGGTTCAGCCTCCGGCAGATATCAGGGGCAGCACAGGCAAAACCGATTCTTAAGCCGGGAATGGCGTAGAACTTAGTCAGCGAGCGGATCATTATGAGATTTGCGGCATTCCAACAGGCTACACTCCGGTATCCATCAATAAATTCGGCAAAGGATTCATCTATGATGAAAAAGGTCTGCGGATTGCTCTCAACTAGATGCCTCAGCTCATTGTTTGCAACGGTTAAGCCGGTGGGATTATTGGGCTGGCCAAGGAAAACGATCTCATCTCCCCGCAGTCTGGCGGCAAGTTCAGATAGGTCAAGCTTAAAACCGTCGCGTTCTAAAAGCAGAACAGTATCGACTTCAAGTCCGGCAAGCCTGGATGCGGCAGCATAATCAGAGTAACAAGGCACGGGAATGACAGCCCTTTTTTTCTCCAGGGCCCGGGGGACTGCGTATATGATCTCTGTTGATCCATTGCCCAGAACAAGCTGCGATTTTCCCAGATTGAGGCTCTGTGCTATTGCCTCAAGCAGAGTGGTTGAGCCAGGATCAGGATAATGACAAAGCTGTTCAATGTTTCTACTGATTATCCTGCGTATGTATTCCGGTGGTCCCAAAGGATTGATGCTGGCGCTGAAATCAACTATTTCAGCTTTGCTTTTCCCTACCTGCCCGGCCAGCATACTGATATTTCCACCATGTCCTGAAAACATTTTCACTTCCTTGACGATATAAAAAAATACGTAACTATTTATTCAGACTCAGATACAGCAGCCTCGGCAAAAGTGGCAACCCCGGTCAGAACATGCACCGCTGCCTCAATCAGATTCATGGACAGGGCGGCACCGGTCCCTTCACCGAGTCTCACATTCAGATCCAGCAAGGGTTCAACACCCAAATGGGCCAGCATCATTTTATGCCCTGGCTCCATGCTCCTGTGGGCAGCTATGATGTAGTCCTTGACCTCAGGTTTTAAAGCATGGGCAATAAGGGCACCGGCAGTTGAAATGAAACCGTCGACAACAACCGGCTTACGCTGGGCCGCTGCCGCGAGTATTACTCCGGCAATGCCTCCAATTTCAAAACCGCCCACTTTGCTTAAAACATCAAGAGCATCATTGGGGTCGGGATGATTTACCTGCAGGGATTTTTCAATGATAGTGATTTTATGCTGCAACTGAGCATCATCAAGGCCTGTCCCTCGGCCAGTCACATCTTTCACCGTTGCTCCGGTCAATGCGGCAACGATAGCTGTGCTTGGCGTCGTGTTACCGATGCCCATATCCCCAGTGCCGAAAATATCCGTATCCCGGCCAAGACTTTCGGCAACTTCGATGCCGGCCTCAATACTTGCAATAGCCTGCTGACGAGTCATTGCCGGTCCTGCGGCCATATTCAACGTACCAGGGGCAACCTTTTTATCAATGATCTTACCCGACTCGGCAAGGTCACTCAAATCAGCAGCCACACCCATATCCACCACAATAACCCTGGCGCCAGCCTGGCGGGCCAGAGCATTGATGCCTGCTCCACCCCGCACGAAATTATAGACCATCTGCGGAGTCACTTCCTGTGGGAACTTGCTTACCCCTTCCTCAACCACTCCATGGTCACCTGCCATTGTTATAATAGATTTTTGTTGCACCGGCGGCTTCATGGAACGTGTCATCCCGGCAAGGTCTACAGCCAGATCCATGAGACGACCCAAAGCCCAATGTGGCATACAAAGGTTATCAAGTCGTTCTTTGGCCCTGCCTCGCCATTCCTTATCCTGACTTTCAATTTTCGCTATAGTTTTATCTAACAGATCCATGTTTTCCCTCGTTTTATCAGCACATTCAATTTTCAAATACAGTAATCTTATAAATTCTGTTCCACCACTTCTATCAAGCTCGATCATACCCTTAAGCTGTTTTACGGGCCAATGAAAACATAGCTGCGTTTTCATTGGCCCTTTAAAAAGGACCTGAGAGGTCTCCGAGGTCGACAAGCGGATAACGGGATAAAGAGCAGGCTTACGAAAGAGAGATATTTCGCAGGCAGGCAAACGAAACGAGCCAATAATGGAAATGCACAGGCAAGGAACAGGCTGACAGTAAGCTGTTTTGTAACAATGTTCAGGTTACCGCTCAATGGTGCCCTCCTCCGGATGGAAAATCTCCACCAGTTTTTCAAGGCTGTTGAACAGGCTTTTGGTGGGTCGGTCAAACTGATCGGCCTTCACCACATGGATCCGATTATCACGCACCGCCGGGACCTGCGGCCACTTGAGCCAGGCCGCCTTGAGCTGCTCTTCGCTATAGCCGCCGGCCATGGAGGTGACGATCACCACCTCGGGCTGCATGAGCAGGACATCCTCCCAGGAGTAGCGTGGATAGGGGGTGTTGCCGGCAGCCAGGTTGATGCCCCCGGCCCGGATGATGAGCTTGTGGATGAAGGTGTTGGTGCCGGCAGAAACAAGGGGTGCCGCATCGATCTGAAAAAAGACGCGGGGCCTTTCGCTTAACCGTGCCACCCGCGCCTCCACCTCCTGCAGCAGTTTCTGCATCGTCGCTACCTGCTCGGCGGCCCGGGCTTCGGCATGGACAATCACGCCCAGACGCGTGATGGAATCCATGATCCCTTCAAGACTGCGCGGGTCAAAGGTGTAGACCGGAATGCCCAGGGCTTCGAGCTTGTCAACGATGAACTTGGGGTTGCCGTCCCAATAAGCCAGACAAAAGTCCGGCTTCAGGGCCACGATACGCTCAAGGTCAAGGTGCACATAGGAGCCCACCTTGGGCAGCTTTGCAGCGGCCGGCGGATCGTTGCTGTACTGGGTCACGGCAATAATGCGCGCTCCATGGCCAAGCTCAAAGACCATTTCGGTCAGGCTGGGCATGAGCGAGATGATGCGTTTTGGATCATCGGGAACCTGAACGGTGCGGCCGGTCTGGTCGATCAGGGTGGCGGCATGGGTTAAGCCCGGGAGGAGCCAGGCCATAAGGACAAAGAGATAAAATACACCATTTCTTTTCATGACAATCTCTCCCGTACAGACCGGGCACCGGTCCGGCAGAAATCGACAAAATGGGCAGCCGCCCCGGGATTTCCCCCCAAATGGAGATGCAGGTAGCCGGCCAAGGTATTCTTGTAGCAATACCCTTCCATCCTGCCATCATCAAGTTTATAAGCCCTCTCAACCCAGTCGGGCATGACAGCTATCTCCGAATAATGGAATTCATGACCGGCAAGGGTAGCGCCCGCAGGCCATAGGGTGTTTTTTGTAACCGTCGCCTTGCGGTAACCAAGCCGCACCAGACGTTTTTTCATCTGCGCCTGCACAGGAAAAATCCCGGCCATGGGATACTCTTCACCCTCTGCCGTAACCAACGACTCACAGAGGTACATAAAACCGCCGCACTCGCCATAGATGGGCAGGCCCGCCGCTGCCCGGCTGCGGACGATTTCCCGCAGGGGGCGGTTGGCGGCAAGGGCTGCGGCATAAAGCTCCGGGTACCCGCCGCCAAGATAAATCCCGGCCAGATCCGGCGGCAGCTGCCCATCGGCAAGCGGGCTGAAGAAAATCAGCTCCGCCCCTGCCGCCCGCAGGAGGTCAAGATTATCCTCATAGTAAAAACAAAAGGCCGCATCCCTGGCAACCCCGATCCGCACCGGCTGCGCTGTCTGGATTGCCGCTGCCAGCCCAAGGGGTTGCGGCAACGGCCCGGCTAGCGCATGCAACCGATTAAGATCAATATGGGCGCCGATGATATCGGCCATCACCCCAAGCCGCTCCGGCGAAAGCGGACCGTCATGCTCCATATGCAGACCGAGATGGCGGCCGGGCACGACAAATTCATCATGGCGGGGGATGCCGCCAAGAACCTCCGCCCGGCAATGCGCCTCAACGCTCTCCTTTAACAACCGGTAGTGCCCTTCACTGCCCAGCCGGTTAAAAATGACCCCGGAAACGTTGACACACGGATCAAAGGTTGCAAAGCCGTGCACCAAGGCGGCAATACTCTCGCCGCAGGCTGCGCCATCCACCACCAGTACCACCGGGAGATCCAGGGTTCGGGCCAAAGCCGCGGTGCTGGCCTCCCCACCGTCAAAGAGGCCCATAACCCCTTCGACAATGACGAAATCCGCATCACAGTGCCGCGAGAAACTGTTCCGGACAAAGGATGTCCCGCACATCCGCAGATCCAGGTTGCGCGACACCCGACCGCTCACCAGGCGGTGCAGGCCGGGATCGATAAAATCAGGACCGCACTTGAAATACTGCACCGATTGCCTGCGACCTACAAGGGCCGCTCCGAGCCCCAGGCTCACCAGAGTCTTGCCGCTGTCGCTGGCAGGGGCTGCCAGCACCAGGCCGCGACTGCTTTTTTCCGAAATTTTGCTCATGACTCCTCGGTCTCCTTTTCGAAGCTCGAAACGAACCTCCTATGGTCCGGCTGGGCTGTTTTCAGCGGCACAGACTCCGTTGATCAGCGACTCAAAGGCAATGGCCAGCACCGGCGGCAGATCATCGGAGACAAAGCGGTGTTGCCACTCATTGTCCGCTGTTTGCGCAATGGAGCGGCTGACCGTTCTCCCCCAGTCGCCAAAGGCGCACAAATCGGTGAGAAGCCCCGCCTGCTCGGCATCGCTTGCCGCAAGAGCGACGGCCATAAATCCCGCATACTGCGGAGCAAGAAGCAGCCTCTCCACTTCGGCGATGGTAGCCGCCTTGCTCAGACTGCAGCCCTCCATCTCGTCGGGCAGAAGCTGCCACAGGCTGATACGTCGTTCAGCCAACCGGGCAAAGATGGGACGCTCCCTGGTGATGCCGTTCTGTCTGGCCACCGCCTCCATCACCCCATCATAGACCGCCCGGGCTATGAGCTCCCCCATTTTTGAATGGCCGCCGGCATTATCAATGGCAGGCCCCTCGCCCTGCACCACCAGGATGTTGTCAGTGCCGGTGCCGGTGGCAGGCAGGTTGGGAGAGTAACTGCTGCGGATGTCCAGATCGGTGAGGGCCGCGGTTTTTCCTTCGGTGACGCTGATCATCGCCCGGGCCATGGCCCGGGGCGAGAGCTGCATATTGGTCAAGATCAAAACGTTGATGGTGCCGGGCTCGTAGAAATTTCCGGTATCGCGCGCCATGCGTACAGCGTTGGACGTGACCCCGGCTGTGACCAGGGCGTACACCGTCATCTCCTTGGAATCCTGCCTGCTGATGGCCAGATTGTTCATATCCGCGCCGGTGAACAGCAGACTGGTATTCTCCGGGGACTGGGCCAGGGTCGCATAGGTCAGGCGGCGCAGGCCGTCGATGCCCTCATCATGCCCCAGGCCCCAGGTGGGGGCAGGGTAATAGTGGTTGCCCACCGTCACGATTTTTGACCGCGGCCCTTCAAGGGTGGAGAGGACGGTCTGGGGGGTCTTGAAGTCAACCAGCAGGGTGCGGTTTTTGAAATCGCGGATGCTGCTCTCCACCACCCGGGCCCGGCGCACATAGGGCAGATCCACGGCCACGGCTTTTTCGGAAAGCACCTGATCGGCTCGCACCTGCTGCGAAGGGTCGGAAAACTCCTCGCTGTAAATGCGGGCGGCAATCCAGGAGACAAAGTTGCCGATATTGATGCCGGCCCGGCAGGTAAAATCGCAGGGAAAGGAAAAAAACCTGTTGTTCTGCAGGGCACTCACCTCCTTTACCCCGGCTCTCTCCAGGATTTCCGGTTTGGTGTTGCCGCAGCCGTACACGACCTGCGGGTCAAAGCGCTGCCAATCTTCGAGAGTGATGGCAATGATCTTGCCGTTTTCACCGAACTTGGGCGGGATGGCACCGGCCGCCCGGATAAAATCGTTCTGAAAGGAATCATCGCCAGGCACCATCAGTTTTTCGCTGCCCATGAGCCGCACGGCCCGCTGCCTTTTTTCGACAGGGATCCCGACCACCTTCCGGGCTATGAGAGTCAGCTGCTCACGATTTTCTGCAACAACCTTGCGGGCCGCCTCCTCACGCCCGAAAATCCGGCCCAGGAGTTCGATGCGTTCCATGGCGCTGTCGATCCCCGTAACGTTCAGGGTAAGGAGACGGCATTTATTCTGAAAATGGGCCTGCACCTCACCGTGCAGATCAGCCACAAAGATGAGATCCGGTTTGAGCGCTTCAATCTCCTCGATGCCGGGCCCAAAAAAGCCGCCGACCACCTTTTTTTGAGCGGCCGCTGGCGGAGCAACCGTATGCCTGGTGATGCCCACCAGCGCGTCATCAGCGCCGATGGCAAAGAGGATTTCGCTGATCTCAGGAACCAGGGAGACAACCCGCTGCGGCCGCTGGTCGATTACATATGCCTGTCCCTGGCTGTCCGTGCCGCTCACCGGCCAGGCCAGCAAGCTTTCAGCATGGAACAGACAAAAAAACGAGAAAACCAGCAAGCAGCAGACAACCTTCGGTAATTGCAAAATCATCATCACATATCTCTTATAGAAATGGCTCCCGGAGCGGGAGCCTATTTGTCTGACTTTAGTGAAGCCGGATAAGAACCTTCTACAGCACTTAACCACATTTGGGCTTAAGCGGCTACTCACCGCATTTCCCTTTTTGAGTGGATGCCTCGCGAAGAGAGTCTAAAATGTCACCCTGACGCCGGCGTAGCCGGAAAGACCCGGGGTGGCATAACTCCAGACCTCCTCATACTCTTCATCAAAGAGGTTATCGATCCGGCCATAGAGTTGAACCTTTTTGGTCAGGTCATAGTAGGCCGCCAGATTGACCACGGTATAGGAATCCAGGGTTTTAACGGGATTGCCGTTCAGGTCCTTGGCCGAACCACTGGCATCACGCTCACCGACCCAGTACAGATTCATGTTAAAGCGGGCCTTGCCGTAACGGTACTGCGCTCCCACACCTGCCTTGTGCATGGGCCGGCGGGCCAGCCTCTTTTCATCCGGATCCCTGGTATCCGTATAAGTATAGTTCGCCTGCAAGGAAAGGTTTTCGCCAGGCCGCCACTGCACAAAGGTTTCCACCCCCTTTGTCTTTGTATCACCCTCTGCCTGCTGATACTGTGAAGTCAAATAGTCATAGGCGATCCTGTCCTCAAAGGTCAGTGCAAAGTAGGTTATGCCGCAGAGAACCTTGCCATCGGCCAATTCCTGCTCCAGGCCGGCGTCCCATCCCCTGCTCTTTTCAGGCTCGAGGTTGACATTGCCATAGGAGGAGTAGAGCTCGTAGAGAGATGGTGCCCGGAAGCCCGTTCCGTAGCTGGCCTTGAACAAGGTGCCGAACTTGGTAAGATAGGAGGGCGCAACCCGATAGGTGGTTTTGCCGCCAAAACGGTCATGGTCGTCGTAACGCAGACCGGCGACCAGATCCAGGCTGTCGAACAGGGTAATCTGCTCCTGGGCCCAGACACTCTTGGTTTCCGCGTCCTGTTCGCTGATACCGGAGGATCCGCTTTCCATCTTCTCTTCATAAAGGGAGGTGCCGAGGGTGAGATCGTTTGTTTTGCTCACAACAAAGGTGCCCTGCCAGCCGGCCTCCTGCGTCTTGCCGACATAGTCGTAGGACTCGACTCCGTCGTTGTCATAGTTCACCCGGTCATGGCGGGAAAGCTGGTAGTAAAGGTTGGAGTTGAGCACCCCATCCCAAAAGGTATTCTTGGCATCGATCCGGCCAAGATACTGTTCCGTATCGGTATGGCGCTCTTTGCTGCCGTTGGGCTCGGGCACGTAAGGCCAGGATGAAAAACGATCGCCGGTGTAGCCGCTTGCGTAATCATCCTCTTCGAGCTCCGAATCCATGTAGCGCATGGTGGCGATCAGGTCGAAGTCCGGTGTCAACTCATAGCCTACCTGACCCGAAACCGTACTGTTTTCCCAGCCGTCATTTTCCGCGGTGTTGCCGGCATTGGGAATACGGTCATTATCAACATCGGCGATTGAAAAGCCGTTACTGTCAATATGGGAGATATCAAACGAGTAGTCGAGGCGCTCCAGGCTGCCGCCGCTTCCCGCATACACCTTCCAGGTGTCGTAGGAACCGCCTTCAATTCCGAAGCTGCTCGCAGGCGCTCCCTTCCCCTTCCTGGTGATGATATTGATCACACCGGCGGTGGCATTGCTGCCGTAGAGAACGCTCATCGGCCCCCGCACGATCTCGATGCGCTCGATATTGTCCGTGGTCAGGTTGGCAATGTTGCCGTTCCTGTTTGCCGACGAGGGGTCATTGAACATGATGCCGTCCACCAGGATCAGGGTGTTCTTGGCATCCGCCCCACGCAGAAAGATACTGGTATTAGTTCCCGGACCGCCGTTGGCAGCGACATCGAGGCCGGGAGTTCCCTTGAGAACCTCCTCCACTGTCGTCTGCTGCTTGGCGGCAATTTCATCCCGGGTGATCACGGTGACGGACGTCCCCCCGACCTTGTTCGCTCCGGTATCGGTTCGGGTGGCGGTCACCACCACCTCGTCGAGCACGGCAGCGGCTTCATCGGCTCCTGCCGTGCCGCAATCGATCATTGCCATCAGGACTGCTGCTACTGAGATACTTTTTTTCATTGCATTCTCCTCGGATCCAGGCAACTACGCAGAGCTGCCTGCAAAGCATCCCAATCTGTGATGAGAAACAGGGTAAGCCTGGCAAAGGTCATTTCCGGTATTGCCACGGGTATCCTCCTCTGATTTGTTGAGGCCCGGGTTTGTTATCCACCACGTGGACAAAAAAAATCCCCGGACCGATATATGAATCGATCCGGGGATTTCCCAATTTTATCCACGCAAGATCATGCGACACAACCACTTGTCCACGGCGGCTATGTTACCAAAATCCCAAGGCAGGTCTTCTGACTTCCGGTTCATTCTCACTCCGCGCCTTCCCATCAAAACAACAGTGGCATACTGCGAAGTTCGTCCCCGGTTACAGCGGCGGGCCCGTCCCGGATTTACACCGGGTTCCCTATTAAGCTCGTTTTAAGAGCACCTGAGATATGTGCGCTAGAAATAAAAAAATAGTCACGAAAAGTCAAGGTATTTTTCACCCATGACCGTGCAGCTCCCACCCTACATGATCCCGAGAAATCTCAGGATGGCGGCCATGTCGGTGATAAGAAATCACTTCCCGGGGAGTGCGGCAATGACGAAAAAAAATGGCACCTCCTCCGATTACCGGCCGAAAAACGCCCCCAAAATCTTCATTTCCCCGGATAACCACATGGGGATAACGAAGTTTGACGTAACCTGGGTGTGAACCTGCTATAAATTAGTGGACACTCGGTTAAGCCATTGGTAGAGACAATGGCAGGAGGGGAAAAATGAGTGTTCAACAACGCAGAAAGTATGATCCTGATTTTAAGCGTAATACCGTTTGTTATCCGAAGATCCAGGCAGAACGGTCGGCGAGGTTGCCGAGAATCTTGGCATAGCAAAAGATCTCCTTTGCAGATGGCGAAGAGAACATCGAGCAAGAGAAGGGCTAGCCTTCCCTGGACATGGTCGTGAGGCATTGACGTCTCAAGAGCAAAAAATCCGTGAGCTTGAAAAGAAACTCAAGGATGCCGAGATGGAGCGGGACATCTTAAAAAAAGCAATGGCCATCTTCAGCAGGGCACCGAAATGAGATTTCAATATATAGAAAAAAACCGCTCATCATTTCCGGTGAAGAAGATGTGCCATGTTTTGAAAGTTTCTCTGAGCGGGTATTACCGTTGGCGCAAGGCACCGTTGTCATCGCGGCACATGGAAAATGATAGACTTAAAAGACGGATAAGAGAACTATTTGCAAGGCATAACGGTATGGCTGGCAGCCCGATGATTACCGCAGACCTTCATGAAGATCCAGAATTTTCTCGGGTAAGCAGAAATCGGGTGGCACGCCTTATGAGAGAGATGGGGCTTAAATGTCGTACTGTGAAAAAGTTTGTAGTAACCACGGACTCAAAACATAACTAACCTGTAGCACCCAACCTGCTTGACCGCAATTTTACAGTGTCTTCACCTGACCTGGCGTGGGTGACTGACATCACATACCTAAGGTCGGGGCCAAATGGTATTACCTGACCGTTTTCATAGATCTTTTTTCTCGGATTGTTGTGGGCTGGGATCCCAGCTCATCCCTTGAAAGGCATTCAGCGATTCGTGCCCTTAATAAATCGATTTTGAGGCGCCGCGCCGGCCAAGGGTTAATGATTCATAGTGATCGAGGCGTTCAATATGCCAGCGCTGATTTCAGGAATATACTGCAAAAAAACAAATTTGTTCAGAGTATGAGCCGAAAAGGGAATTGCTGGGATAATGCCGTGGCAGAGTTCTTCTTTCATTCAATAAAGACACAACTTATTCATCACTGCAAATTTCAGAATGTGGCCGAGGCAGAGCGGGGTCGGGATAGAAATACGGCGCGCCTGACCTTAGGTGAAATGCTACCATAAACTCTCTTTCGATAACGTAATGGATCGGCCTTTCTCACCATAGCCCACGTTTCCGCAAGCCCCCCTACGATCCCGGACGGTCGGATTTCCCGAGTCCGGTTCTGACCTTGGCTTTTCCTCCTACTGCCTTTCCACTATCGATGAAGATTAAACGCTGGTTCATATACACCCCTCTCGATTTGGTTTACATGTAGGGATAGATCATTATTATTTGAGACACAGCTACTCCGGTTCTGAGCCCGAACTGTCCCAGTAGATCCACCAAGTGCCCAGAGCCCCTTTGCCTGCTCAAGGTGTTACCTCTTGCAGCGTATCGTCTTAGCGACACGTCGGAGGAAGTTACACCCCCTTCATCGCTCTTACGGACTCATGCGCCAGACCAAATCCCTCCTGTTGCCTTAGTTGTACCCTATACAACAGGTCTTTGCAGGTTGCTACCAGCCCCTGCTGGGTGATGGCCCTTCCCGGCGTTATCTCTGCAAGTCTTTCGCTGGATGCTTGACCCCCTACCCCGGCGGTTCCTATGGTGCACTTACCCGTTTCTTCCCATAGAACATCGGCCTTCCCCCAATAGCGACAAGGTCGGCTCCTTGCGATACCCGTACAACGATTCAGTACGGTGTGCGATTTCGGGGCTGCAGATATTTCTTTATGTTCAGGCCTCCAGCTTTGCTCGCCACTCTGGTCGTTCCCACCGACATGACCATAATCATATCAGCGGCCGTGACTTTTACGTCCGAGCAGAACACGAGTTATTACCTTCCCGTGCATCGGATATACTAACCGCCCGAATCGGGTAACTGACGGTAGGGGACTTTCACCCCATAAGACTTGCAGCCTTGCCGGCTGCTCCCACTATTTAACTACATCGAAGTCTACTACAACCGACAAAGAAAGCATTCAACGAATGGATATATGGCCCCGGCTCTTTACGAGTTGGAATGGTGGAATAACAGAAAAGCGGCTTAACCCCTGTTCCACTAAATTGTGGCAGGATCAAAACCGTTGGCACTACCGTTTTGGCGTTGGGAAAAAGACGCCCCAGTAAAATAAAGGGATTGCGGGGAGCATCCCAACAAAAATCCACTCCAACTGTAGAAGAAAAGTAAAATCATCCAATATTCTCAGTGTAAAATCTTGATCACCGTTATATTTTTTTGTATATATCCATGTGTGAAAAAATATCATACTGGAAGAAACAAACGGGAACCGCGGCCCGGCTATCGATGCAAGGGACGGATTTGGACCGAAAATAACGGTGTAACCTTTTTGGGATTCGGCCGGGTCGTGTTGCTGGAAAGAATCCGGGACTTCGGCTCGATTTCAAAAGCGGCACGCTCCATGGAAATGTCCTACAAGCATGCCTGGGATCTGATTGATTCTATGAACCGCCAGGCCAAAGAACCGTTGGTTATAACAAGTAAGGGTGGTAAGGGCGGCGGGGGAGCAAAACTTACTGAGTCAGGGCTGAAGGCAATCAGCCTTTTCTGGAACCTGTATGAACGGTTAAATAAATTCTTAGAGGAGGAGACCGGCAGCATGGAAATATAATTTTTTTTACCTATCGATATATTCAGAAATATATATCGAAATTGTTCGATAACAAACACAAAAGAGAGGAATATCATGCCGAATCGGCTAGCGTTTATCTTTACGGTTTCTATATTTTTTTTCATTAACCTGACCGCCGGTGCCTTTGCCCGTGAGACATTGACTATGTTTGTCGGGTCTGCAAGCAAACCGGCTACCGAAGAGGCGGTAAAGCTATTTGAAAAGAAGACGGGCGTCAAGGTGGATGTCTCCTTTGGTGGTTCGGGTTATGTGCTTTCCCAAATGGTCTTGGCAAAAAAGGGAGATATTTATTTTCCCGGCTCCTCCGATTATATGGAAAAGGCCAAAAAGGAAGGATATGTCTATCCGGAAACGGAAAAGCTTGTTGTTTACCTTGTGCCGGCAATTAATGTCCAGAAAGGGAATCCCCAAAATATCAAGACATTGAATGATCTCACCCGGCCCGGCTTGAAGGTGGCCATAGCGAATCCGGAAGGGGTGTGTGTAGGCGCATACGCGGTTGAGGTTGTAGAAAATTCTTTTGATCTCGAAGAAAAAACAGCTTTTAAGAATAATCTGATTAACTACACGGGAAGTTGTGCCAAAACTGCCTCGGCAATTTCATTAAAGACGGTTGATGCGGTCATTGGCTGGCGGGTATTTGCTTATTGGGATCCCAAAAGGATTGAAACTGTTCCCTTGAAATCCGGTGAAGTTGTCAGGGTGGGCTATATCCCGATTGCTGTTTCGAAATTTACCGGGAACAGAAAGCTTGCCCGGGAATTTATCGACTTTATGTTGTCTGATGAGGTCAAGGCTGTCTTCAGAAAATACCATTACTTCATGAGTAGCGCCGAGGCTTTCGCCTGGATTGGCGAGAAAAAGAGGGTAGGAGGTGAATATATAGTTCCACCGGAATGGATCAGTAAATGAACTTTAAAAGGCTCACCATCACCTTTGCATTTATTATCTTTTTTTTATATGCAGGGCTGATTTTATCGCTGACCTATTTTTTTGATGGGTCTCTTTTTTTTGAATGCCTGAGATCGGATAGGACTTTGTTCTCTATTCGCCTCAGCCTTTTTGCCGCCACTATTGCCACCCTTTTTTCTTTAACACTGGCCGTCCCCGCGGCATACGCCCTTTCGAGATTTGAATTTAAAGGGAAAAGGATTATTGATACACTCCTTGAGCTGCCAATGATTGTTTCTCCGGCAGCCCTCGGGGCAATGGTTCTTATTTTCTTTAATAATCCATTGGGGATTTGGATACAGGAGAATGGCGTACAATTTGTCTTTACCTTCTATGGTGTTGTTCTGGCCCAGTTTATAACCACCGCAGGCGTTGCCGTAAGACTAATCAAGGCGGCAATGGATGAAATACCGCAAAGATATGAACATGTTGCCCGCTCACTTGGCGCTTCCCATCTTAAGGCTTTTTTTACTATCACCTTGCCGCTGAGCAAAAGGGGGATCTTTGCCGCCGCAATTCTTGTCTGGGCCAAGGCTCTGGGGGAGTTCGGCGCTACTTTAACCATTGCCGGTTCAATGGCCATGAGAACGGAAACCGTACCCATAGCAATTTTCATGAGACTTTCAAGCGCTGACATAGAAGAAACCGTGGTTTTAATTTTGATTCTGATTTCGATTGGCCTGGGCCTGCTCTATGGCGTCAGACTTATCTCCGGGAACTCAACCCATGCTTGAATTAAGGTCTCTTTCTATGCAAGCCGGAAACTTTCTGCTTGAGGATGTTTCTCTGTCCGCCCATCACGCTCAATGCCATATTATCGTTGGCCCCACCGGGAGCGGGAAAACCCTCGTGCTGGAAGCGATTATCGGTTTCAGAAAGCCGGACAAAGGCGAAATTTTAGTCGATGGCAGAAACATAACCGGCTTGGCAATTGAAGAAAGAGGCATATCCTATGTTCCGCAAGACCTCTCCATTTTCCCGCACCTCACCGTCGAAGAAAACATCCTTTATGGAGTCAATCTCCAGAAAAGAAAGGACGGACGACGCCATGTTCTGGCCGGGGAGCTTGTTGATGCACTCGGGATCGGCCACTTACTGAAAAGATCAACTATGAACTTGAGCGGAGGGGAACTACAAAGAGTGGCATTGGTAAGGGCGATTGCTAATGGTGCAAAATATCTGCTTCTTGACGAGCCGCTTTCTTCCCTTCATGAAAGCCTGAAAAAAGAGATTTGGTTTCTGTTGAAAGAATTGCAAACCAGATATGACCTTACCATTCTTATGGTTACCCATGACCTTGAAGAGGCATTTTTTCTTGGTGATACAATAAGCATATTTATCAACGGCAAAGTGCATCAAACAGGAAAAAAGAAAACAATATACACCACCCCTGAAACCCTGGAAGTCGCCAAGTTTATGGGAATCAGGAATCTCTTTACCGCGGAGGTTGCTGGCTCGGAGAAAAATGTCTTTAAAATCCACTGCCCCCAACTTGGTAGAGACCTTGTTATTCCGAAAGGGGCAACCAATGATGCCGGACGATTTGAAAAGGGCGAAAAGATCATGGCCGGCATAAGGCCTGAAGAGGCTATGATCTTGAGATCTGGGGATTATAAGAAGAATCGGGATAATATTATAGAAGGAACCATTGCAAACATCTTTGCCAAGGGGGCCTCACATACCCTTTTTTTTATGCTCGACAATGATGGACAGAGGATTGAAGTGGAGATACCCGATTATGCCCTGAAAAAATTACAGATCCTCAAAGGAGAGAGGCGGGAAATCTCTTTGAGAGGCGAAAATATATTTCTGTTGAAAATATAGACCGCCAAGGGATATCTCATTGAAAATGGTTGTCACGAGATCAGAATTTTACAAAATCCATGGGAAATTTTATCAAGGCCTTCATTATAATAGATAATTTCTATTTGACTCATAGGTATATTCATTGTAAATATTTAACTTTTGTTGAAATCGTAAAAAGCTACGATTACAACAGGTATTGCGCTGTAGCCTGTTGATTTATCGTTACGGCCCCTGTGGCTGATTTCCCTTTTTACAAGGCCGTCAACTTTTATGATTTTTTATACCTGCGAAAGTGAGAAAATGCATCATTTCAAATACTCATCATACTGAACGTTGCGTCTGACGAGCCACCCGGTCCGGGTTGTGCGGATGACAGGCGCAGTGTTTCCTCCCCGCCTTATTTGTTGAACTCACTCCTTATGTGAGAGCTTCAACTCTCTCGGGTTCAGGATGCAGGTAGCCTGTCATTTCAGGCGGTTTATGCATCTGATCCATGAAGGAGGAAGCTCTCATGAATGCTCCAACTCCAAGTAATAAAACTATTACCACCAGTGGTGCCGTCATGGTCGTCGGTGGCGGTGTCGCCGGTGTGCAGGCGGCACTTGATCTGTCCGCTCTTGGCTACAAGGTTTATCTTGTCGAAAAAAGCGCCGCCATTGGCGGGGTAATGGCGCGGCTTGACAAAACTTTCCCCACCAATGACTGTTCCCTGTGTATTCTCGCCCCAAAACTGGTGGAGGCCGGACGGGACAGCAATATTGAAATCCTTACCAAGTCGGAACTCCTTTCCCTGGATGGTAAGCCGGGCCGCTTTACCGCCAAGGTAAGAAAACAGCCTCGTTATATTGATGAGGAGATCTGCACCGGCTGCGGCCAGTGTACGCTGTATTGCCTGAAGGAAATCGGCGACAACTATAACGAAGATCTCCGCACCACCCACGCCGCCCATATCGATTACTCCCAAGCGGTGCCTACCAGTTATCATATTGACCCGAAAAGCTGTCTGCGTCTTAATTACGAGACATGCGGACTGTGTGCCGTGGTCTGCCGTGCAGGGGCTATCCGTTTTGACGATCACGAAGAGATTCTTGATATTTCTGTCGGGGCCGTGGTTCTCGCCCCTGGGTTCGGCCGGGTAAGCGAGGATGTCCTGCGCGCTTATGGCTGGGGGAAATTCGCTGATGTACTCACCGCCTTTGAGCTTGAACGCCTGATGTGCGCCAGCGGCCCCACTGGCGGTGAAATTGTCCGGATCAGCGATGAGAAACATCCGAAAAAAATTGCCTTTCTGCAATGCATCGGTTCTCGGGACGAAACCTGCGGCAATAACTACTGCTCGTCGGTCTGCTGCATGTACGCCATCAAGCAGGCGACCCTGGCCCGCGAGCATGATCCAGATGCCGAGATCACCCTGTTCTATATGGATGTCCGCACCCACGGCAAGGGCTTTGACGCCGCCCGCGAACGGGCCATTGCCGAAAACAACTTCCGGGTCATCTATGCCAGGCCTCCCCGGGTGGAGGACGTTTTCGGCGGTAGTCTGCTCCTCACCTGGGCGGACGAATCCGGAAAACATCATTATGAAAAATTTGATCTCGTCGTGCTCTCCCAGGGACTTGAAGCCCCTGACGATGCCGAGCAGCTTGCCCGGGCGGCCGGTATCGATTTGAACCACTACCAGTTTGCCGCCACCGATCCCTACAACCCCCTCGCCACCAGCAGGCCGGGGGTGTATGTGATCGGCGCCTTTCAGGGCCCTAAGGACATCCCGGACAGCGTTACCCAGGCGGGTGGGGTAGCCGGGATCTGCTCCGGCCTGTTGGCCCGAGCCAGAAACACTGAGACCGTTGCAGCGGCTTTCCCAGCGGAAAGAGATATTGCCAATGAAGAGCCACGGGTCGGCGTTTTTGTCTGCCATTGCGGCATCAATATCGGCGGCGTGGTCAATGTCCCGGAGGTGAGGGATTACGCCCGGACATTGCCTAATGTGGTCTATGCCACCGACAACCTCTATTCCTGCTCCCAGGATACCCAGGCGCAGCTCATCAAGATCATCAATGAGCATAAATTGAATAGGCTGGTGGTCTCGGCATGCACCCCCCGGACCCATGAACCACTTTTTCAGGCGACCATGCGCGAGGCGGGCTTGAACCGCGCTCTTTTTGAAATGGCCAATATCCGGGATCAATGCTCCTGGGTCCACATGCACGAGAAGGAAGCGGCGACGGAAAAAGCCAAGGATCTGGTCCGTATGGCTGTGGCCAAGGCCTGCCTGCTCACTCCTTTGGAGGAACAGGAACTGCCGGTGACGCCTTCTGCCCTGGTGATGGGAGGTGGTCTTGCCGGCATGACCGCGGCGCTCACCATCGGTGACCAGGGTTTTGAATGTACCCTGGTGGAGAGAGAAAAAAGTTTAGGCGGCCGGACTCTGCTCCTTACCCGGGATCGGCATGGCAACGACCCCCGCCAGGCGGTCAAGGAGCTGATCGACAAGGTGCGGCGCCATCCGAAAATCACCGTGTTGACCAAAGCGGAACTCTCCACAATTTCCGGTTATGTCGGTAATTTCACCTCCACGGTTAAAGGAACTAAAGGCAATTTGGTGATCAATCACGGAGTCGTGATTCTGGCCACCGGCGGCAGGCCATATGTCCCGAAAAGCTTTGGCTACGGTGAATCGAATCGGGTCCTGACCCAGATCGACTTAGAAAAACGGCTGGCCGGCAAGAAGCCTTTGCCTACCGACTGCCAGCAGATCATTATGATTCAGTGTGTCGGGTCGAGAGGCGACGATCTTTCTTACTGCAGCCGCGTCTGTTGCGGGCAGGCGGTGAAAAACTCCTTGCGCATAAAGGAACTGGATCCCGATGTGGCGATTACCATCCTTTACCGGGATATGCGCACCTACGGCTTCATGGAGGATGACTACCGCAAGGCCCGCGAACTTGGGGTTATCTTCACCCGTTACACCCTGGGCCAGCCCCCGTTGGTCACCACCGGCAAGGGAGGACGGAACAAGCCAGTGGTGAAGGTCTTCGATCCGATTCTCGGCGAGGAGGTGGAACGGAGCGCGGATCTGCTCATTCTCTCCACCGGCATCGAGGCCGATGATCCCACTGGACTGGCCAAGCTTCTCAAGGTGCCGGTCACCAGCGACAAGTTCTACCTGGAGGCCCATGTCAAACTGCGGCCGGTGGATCTGGCGGTGGACGGCGTGTACGTCTGCGGACTGGCCCACTCGCCGAAATCCATCGAGGAGACCATCGCCCAGGCCCAGGCCGCCGCCGGCCGTGCCTGCCAGCCCCTGGCCAAGGGCCGGATCACCCCGGAGCCGATTGTTTCATCCGTCGATCCGGAGAAGTGCATCGGCTGCGGGGCCTGCGAATCGTTCTGTCCGTACAAGGCCATTCAAATCTACAAAGAAGACAAGATCCGCAAGGCCCGGACCATCACCGCCTCATGCAAGGGCTGCGGGGTCTGCGCCGCCCGCTGCCCGACGATGGCCATCGATATGGGCCGCTTCACCTATGACGGCATTCTGGCTCAGGTCCATGCCTTCAACCCGCAAGGAGGAGAAAATGTCAACTGAATATAATCCCCATATCTTAGGATTTTTGTGCAACTGGTGCTGCTACACCGCCGCCGATTCGGCCGGGGTTGGTCGTTACCAGTATCCGCCGAATTTGCGAGTCATCCGCATCATGTGTACCGGTCGGCTTGATCCATCCTTTCCCCTGGAGGGGTTGGCCAGCGGGGCCGACGGCATCTTTGTCGGCGGCTGCCATCCCGGCGAATGTCACTACCAGGACGGCAATTACCACGCCCTGGTCTCGGCCGCCCTGGTCCATGAAATGCTGGAAAGGCTCGGCATTGCCCGTGAACGTTTCCTGATCGACTGGGCCTCTGCCGCCGAAGGGCCGAATTTCGTCAAGATCATCACAGCCTTTACCAAAAAAGTCGCGGAACTTGGCCCCTTGGGCAAGGGGGAAGGAAAGGAGCCAAAGGAAATACGCAGGCAGCTGGCCCAGGCAGCCGATGCTGCCCGAGGCCGCAAACTCCGCACCGGCCTGATCAATGCCTCCCGGGAAATGATGAAAACAAAAGATTTTTCCAGAAACGCCATTGCCGTGCTTGTTCAGGAGAAATGCGTCAAGGCCTTACATGATATATATGGCGGTGAGAGCGGGATGCCATGACGGAACGAAAGGAAGAGATTATCTTCACAATCAATGAAAAAACAATAAGCATCAGGCCGGAGACCACCATCAAGGAGGCGGCCGCCGCCATCGGTGTGGCGATTCCCGGCCTCTGCCATCTGCCAGGCCGTCGAGACGCATCCGAGCCATGTCTCATCTGCATGGTGGAGGCGGACGGCAAGATGGTCCGGGCCTGTCGGACCCAGGTCGCGGCCGGCATGGTGGTGAAAACCGCCACCCCTGCCATCGACAGACACCGACAAGAGCGGCTCGAACGCCTGCTCTCCTTTCATTACGGCGATTGCAAGGCGCCCTGTAATCTCACCTGCCCGGCCGGCATTAATGTCCAGGGGTATGTGAATTATATCGCCCGGGGAGAATATGGCGCCGCCCTGGCCCTGATCCGGGAACAGAACCCGCTGCCCGGCATTGTCTGCAGGGTCTGTCCGCGTTTCTGTGAGAGCCGTTGCCGGCGGGTGCTGATCGATGAACCCGTGGCCATCAATCATCTGAAACGTTTTGCGGTGGAATACGGGCGACGGAGCGCCGCGCCGAAGGCACCAGGCGCTCCGACCGGCCACCGGGTGGCGGTCATCGGTGGCGGCCCGGCCGGCTTGTCCTGCGCCTGCTATCTTCGCAAATTCGGCCATGGGGTGACGATTTTCGAGGCCAGGGATACGCTCGGGGGCATGGCCAGACATGCCATTCCCTCCTTTAAGCTCCCCGATGCCGATATTGAAAGAGAGGTGGAGACGATCATCGACCTGGGAATCCAGGTGCGGACCGGCAAACGCTGGGGTATGGACTTCAGTCTCGCAGATCTCCTGGGCCGGGAGTTTGATGCCATTTTCTTGGCCACCGGCATAGCCGGCCAGAAAAAAATCGACTTGGCCGGAGCCGAACATACCCTTGACGCCCTTGTCTTCCTCACCGGCCTCCGGTCTGGGAAACCGGCGGCAGCGGGCAGCAGAACACTGGTCATCGGGGGCGGACGGATCGCAGTGGAGACGGCCCGATGCGCCCTCAGGGCCGGGGCCGCCGAAGTGACGGTGGTCTACCCTCGGGCCAAGGTGGAGATGGGCGCTCCTCAGCGGGATATTCGCGAAGCGGAAAAGGAAGGAGTTCAGTTTTTCATGATGGCCCAGCCTCTGCGGGTTGTCCGTGAAGGACCCCTGTCACGGGTGGAAATGGCAAGGACCGTGCTGAGCGAGGCTAACGACAAAGGGGGCAGGCAGCCGGTGGTCATACAAGGCTCTTCCCTGTGGTGGGAAGGTGACACTGTCTTCGCGGCCCTAGGGCAGGAGAGCGATGGCGGCTTTGCCGGGTATGGCGAACTGGAAGCCCATCTGCACCTGACCCCGCAGCGGACCGTCAAGGTGCATCCCTCCACCATGCGGACCAATATCGCTAGAATATTTGCTGGCGGCGATCTGGCCAGCGGGCCACGTAGTGTCATCCAGGCGGTGGACAGCGGCCGGCGGGCCGCCGAGGCCATCCATGAGGAGCTAACCGGCATTGCCGTGGTCAAACCTTCGGATGGCAGAATCAATTTCAGCCGGGGGCGGAAATTCGAGGAGGTGGCCATGGCCAACTTCGTAGGCCGCGCCATCCGCTTGCGGGAGAGTATTCCGGTACGGCCGCCGGACCGTCGTCTTGGAGATTTCGACCAAGTGGAATTTGGCTACAGCGAGGATATGGCGGTGCGGGAGGCAAAACGTTGCCTGCAATGCGGCTGTCTGGGCCTTGCGAAATGTGAATTTCGACCGTTGCTGAACGCCAGCAGGATCCAGCCGAAAACCGCCCTTTCCCGGCCGCGCGCCGTGGTCGACGAAAGGCACCCCTTTATTGCCATGGACCCCAATTGTTGTATCGGCTGCCGGCGTTGCGAACGGGTCTGCGAATTTGATGCCTTTACCATGCGTCTCGATGAGCAGGGAGAAGGGCCGCCCAGGATCTCACTCACCATCGGCGAGAGCTGTGTTTCTTGCGGCGCTTGCGTAGATGCCTGCCCCACCGGGGCGCTGACCAAGAAACACCTGCCCCTGCCGCTGCTGCCAGGGGAGGCGGAACAGATAAAAAGCGTCTGTACCTATTGCGGCACGGGCTGTAATATCGAGCTGCACGTCAAAAACAATGTTCTGCTCGAGGTGAAGTCGGACGCCGCTCAGCCTCCCAATTACGGCGACCTCTGCGTCAAGGGCCGTTTTGGATTCGATTTTTACCGCCACCGCGAGCGCCTGACCCAGCCGCTCGTCCGGCAGTCCATTGAAAACCCCTTCCGCAAGGCGAGCTGGGACGAGGCACTGGCCCTGGTCGCCACCGGCTTTAAAAAGGCCCTGGCCCAATGCGGACCTGACGGGATCGGGGTGCTGTCCTCGTCGCGTTGCGAAAACGAAATGAACTTTGTGGCCCAGAAATTCGCCCGGGTGGTCCTGCGGACCAACAACGTCGATAACTGCGCCCGGGTCTGTCACGCCCCGTCGGTGAGCGGCCTGCGCATCGCCCTGGGGTCAGGGGCCGCCACCAATTCCCTGACCGATATCGGCCAGGCGGAGGTGCTCTTGATCTGCGGCTCCAACACCAGCGAGGCCCATCCGGTGGTCGGGATGAAGATCAAACGGGCTGTAAAAAACGGCGCCCGGCTGATCGTCATCGATCCCCGCCGCACTGAGATAGCGGCCATGGCCGATATCTGGCTGCGGCTGATCCCCGGCACCAATGTGCTGCTTTTAAACTCCCTGCTCCATGCCATTCTTGACGAGGGACTGGAGGATGAGAAATTCATCGCCAACCGCACGGAAAACCTGGAGGCGGCGCGCGCCCATGTTCTGCATTACTCTCCCGAGACCATGGCGGCAAAGACCGGGGTCGATCCGCTGCTGGTCCGCCAGGCGGCCCGCCTGTACTGTTCAACCAAGCTGGGCATGATTCTTTACGGTCTCGGGGTGACCGAGCACCGGAACGGCACCCAGGGGGTGATGGGGCTTGCCAATATCGCCTTGGCCAGCGGCAACGTCGGACGACCCGGCGCCGGCATCTGTCCGTTGCGCGGCCAGAATAACGTGCAGGGTTCCTGTGACATGGGCGCTCTTCCCTATGTCTACTCCGGTTACCAGGACGTGGCCGATGCCGGAGCCCGTGAGCAGCTCGGCCGGGCCTGGGGAACGGATCTACCAACCGCAGCCGGGCTGATCGAGCCCGAGATGTATGAGGCCGCCATGCGGGGCCGGTTCAAGGCGATGTACTGCATCGGCTATGATCCCGTGCATACCCAGGCAAATATCAATGAGGTGAAAAAGGCCTTCGCCATGATGGACATGGTGGTGGTGCAGGATATCTTCCTGACCGAGACCGCCAAAATGGCCCATGTGGTGCTGCCCGCCGCCTGTTTCTACGAAAAGGACGGCACCTTCACCAATGCCGAGCGCCGCATCCGGCGTATCAGAAAGGCAGTGGAGCCGCCGGGTCAGGCCCTGCCCGATTGGCTGATCACCTGCCGCCTGGCCGGGGCCATGGGCTATCCCATGCACTACGAGGGGCCGGAGAAGATCATGGAGGAGATTGCCCGGACCACGCCGATCATGGGCGGTATCCATTACCAGCGTCTGGATGGGGAGGGACTGGTCTGGCCCTGCCCGGACAACAACCATCCCGGCACTCCGATCCTGCATACCGAGACCTTCACCCGGGGCAAGGGGCGTTTTTCGGTGCTTGCCAATGTCGAAACCCTGGAAAACACGGATGAGCAATTTCCCTTCATCCTGATCACCGGCCGCCGTCGCGAGCACTACAACAACGGCTCCATGACCAGGCGCTGCCGGGGCCTGTCCGGCCTGGCCCCCGCTGATGTCCTGGAGATCCATCCGGATGACGCCGAACGGCTGGGAATATCCACCGGCATGGAAGTGGAGGTACGTTCCCGGCGGGGATCCATCCGCCTGCCAGTCGTGGTCACCGAGCGCAGCCGGCCGGGCAGCGTTTTCACCACCTTCCACTTCCCGGAACCGCGGGTCAATACCATCACCAGCCCCGGCAAGGACGAGATCGCCGGCACCCCGGAATACAAGGCCTGCGCGGTCAAGCTGGTGCCATTGGGGTCGCGTGGGGACTTGTCTTGATTCTATACCTATACCTATACCTATACCTATACCAATTCCAAAAGGAGAAAACAGATGCTGGAAATCACCGATCTGGCGACAGAGAAACTGAAGGAATATTTAGCGGAGAAGAACCTTACCGGCCCGGTGCGGGTAACGGTAATGCGCGGGTGCGGCGGCCCCTCCCTGGGACTGGCCCTCGATGACCGGAAGGACAGCGATACCGTCGTGGACCTTGCCGATCTGCAGGTGATCATGGACAAGACCCTGTTCGGCGAGTGCGGCCGAACCAGGGTCGATTTCAAGCTTCCGTCCGGTTGCGGTTATGGCGGGGGCGGTTTCGTCATTACCTCGGAGACGCCCCTGCCCGGCGGAGGTGGCGGCTGCGGGGGCTCCTGCTCCTCCTCCGGCGGCTGCGGCGGCTGAGTTCACCCCGGGTCGATGAAAACAAAAAATTCCGCCAGGAATTCTCTTGCCGCACCTGTTCAGGAGAAAGACGGCAAGACCCTGCCTGTATGTGCCGAAGCAGGTGGGCGCCATGACTGAAACATCCCCGCGACTGACCCAGACTGTCAAAAGCGCGGGCTGCGCCGCCAAACTTGCGCCGGGAGACCTGGACAGGGCCTTGTGCGGGCTGGATCTGCCGGTGGACGAGAATCTCATCGTCGGGCTCGAACGGGCCGATGATGCCGGGGTGTACCGGATCACGGACGATCTCGCCCTGGTCCAGACCCTGGACTTCTTTCCGCCGATGGTCGATGATCCGTACTCCTTTGGCCGGATCGCCGCAGCCAATGCCTTAAGCGATATCTACGCTATGGGTGGAACTCCGAAAACCGCCATGAATATTGTGGCCTTTCCGGCCGGGAGCTTGGATATTTCGATCCTTCGCGCCATAATCGAGGGCGGCCTGCACACGATGCGGGAAGCTGGAGTCGTCCTGGTCGGCGGACATAGCGTGGATGACCATGAGCTGAAGTACGGCCTTTCTGTGACCGGCTTCATTCATCCCGGACGGATACTCACCAAAAAGAGCCTCCTGGTCGGTGACCAACTGATCCTCACCAAACCGCTGGGGACAGGGATCATCTGCACCGCGATCAAAGCCGGATTGGCCGGAACCGAAGTCACCGACCGGGTTACCCGGGCCATGGCGACCTTGAACCGGGAGGCGGCTTTGACCATGCGGGACTATCCAGTCAGCGCCTGCACGGATATCACGGGGTTCGGCTTTTTGGGGCACCTGGCGGAGATGGTGGTGGACTCGGGGGTGGGCGTCCGTATCCATTCGACGACTGTTCCAGTGTATCAGGAGGCCTTGAAATGGGCCGCCATGGGGCTTATTCCGGCAGGGGCATATAACAACCGTAACTTCAGGGGGCCGCTTGTGACCTTCGCGCCAGGCATCCCGCAAAGGCTTCAAGATGTTTTCTTTGACCCCCAAACCTCCGGCGGACTTCTCATCGCAGTTGCGGCCGGGGAGGCAAGCAACCTGCGGAACGCCCTGATAACCCGGGGGGTGCCGGATGCGGCGATCATCGGCGAGGTAGTCGCGGAGCCTAGAGAAAAAATTCTGGTGGAATAACTAGCGAGGCTTCGCCTCAGACCGTCAAGACATGTTTTGCATGAAAAAAAAGGCTCCAGGTGGTACAGGGATGGATATTACATGCCCTGTGTTGAATCGCTTGGCGATTGGTGACAAAGAATGTCGGTTGCACACCTGGAGCCCGAACCAATGATACCAAAAAACGTCGCTGAAATCTTGCAGAATCATGTCCTTCTCGAAGTCGAAGGCATCGACCGGATGTATCTCAACGGTTATGTCTCCCTGGTGCAGACAGAGGGAGGCGCCGCAACATTCATTCGCAGGCAACTAGCCCATCTTTGTGAGTACGGATTACAATTTTCTGTAATTACAGCACCTTAGGTGGTTTGGATTCGCCTTTATGGCACTACAAATTTTCATTTTGTC
>Ga0180007_10001160_pt1 | contig 37687 bp, 42 predicted proteins | sample MM_PC_MetaG_FD_121122 | JGI IMG/M metagenome (GOLD analysis project Ga0180007, IMG submission 121122) | Groundwater microbial communities from the Aspo Hard Rock Laboratory (HRL) deep subsurface site, Sweden - MM_PC_MetaG | ecosystem: Environmental > Aquatic > Deep subsurface > Groundwater... | reverse complement strand
TTCATTTCTACAACTACCGGCGTCCTCATCAGGCACATGACTACAAAACACCTGCTGAAATTTATCACCCAAAACTACCTTAGCTCACGCTAAAATCTGTCCAGGGTAAGGGGACCACCTCAATTTCAGGATGTGTTTTATCAATAACAACTGAAATTGTACCGCGTTGCGTGTGACTACCGGTAATAACAATATCCAGAATTTTTTTAATCTGCTCATGATCAAAGCCAGCCTCCTGCAACGCCGGAATAGCAGAGAATTTTGTGTATGCTCTAGTACATGGGCAGGCATTAATATTAAAGGCCTTAACTCCTGTCTGAACGGATTCTGAGTTATCAGTTACCTCTGCCTTGCTTAAAAGATATATCTTATCCTGAGATACTCGCTTTGTTATCTTTGTAGGGTGATTATGCAAATAGAGACCATTTACTTTAACAACACACCCTTTACTACCTTGTTTTTCACGAATGCCTCTCGCAAGAGCAATCGCAAAATCATCCAATGATTTATGTGATTGATGGCTTAGTTCAAAAAGTACTTCTTCACAGCGAGACATATGTATTCCTCTGTGTCCTTCCAAATTAACCCCTATTTCAATATTGCAAAGTACTGGCTTCTCATCTCCTTTTCCATCAATATCCTTAATCTTTACATAAGCTTGCTGATTGGTTATCCCTGCCTCATTAATTTCAACTGGATGCAGGGAGGGTGATGACGGAACATCAGTAACCGTATTCAAAAAACTAGGGAAATCCCCATGAAGATCAGTTTCTTTAATCTCATAATTTACAGGATCTTTTGGTGTTTTATCCATTATTAAAAAATATTTAAGTAATATAAGGTAGTATTTTTCTCGCCAAAGCTTTAGGTAAATGTTTTAAAAAAGGCATAAACCTTTTATCGGTGCCAATTGTTACATCAGTAGATCGGTTTATTATGGCCTGAATAACATGATCAGCTACTTCATCAGGTGATTGCATCTTTTCTTTCATGTCTCTCGCAAAATCATCCATACCGGCTACAGCAAAAAAATTTGTATCCATAATGCCCGGTCTGACTGTTTTAATGCTGATACCGGAATCTTTCAGTTCTTCACTTATAGCCTCAGCAAATCCCTCAATCCCAAATTTCGTTGATGAATAGACGGATAAATTTGGAAAAGCAAGCTTGCCAGCTAATGAAGAAACAAAAACAACTTGACCATCATTCTGCTTAAGCATTCTTGAAACAGCCTCACGGGTTACATAAATTGTTCCCATTAGGTTAGTTTCAATAACCTTGCGTACCTCTCCATCACCAGTTTCATATATAGGGCTATTGTGACCAACCGCAGCATTATTAACTACTACATCTAAGCTTCCTCTTGATTTATCAATCGCTTCAAAGAGATTCTTGATGGAATCTAAATCCCTGACATCTGTTTGAATTGGAGTGATAACCCCCTTAACTGATTGATCAGCTAATCTATCTAAAGCTTCTGTATTACGAGATGCCGCATATACATGTGCACCCAGCTCTGCTGCCTTTCTGCTTAGTGATTTACCCAAGCCTGAAGAAGCGCCAGTAACTAACAATGTTTTATCTTCCAAATTGAATTTTTTCATTTTCAGAGTCTAAAAAATGGTAGGTAATATAATACCAAAAACAAAAAATGTCAACACCAAAGCCCTGGGGGTAAATTTAAAGTCCAAATGACAGAACCTTTTTTATACTGTCCCATTTGTCCCATTTCCAGCCTGACCGAACTGCCTTTTTAGCTTGATTAGGCAAAGCCCTTGTTTGTACAATGAAACTAAGGCAATTGACCTAACTGCCCTGCCAATTAGTTTTTACAGGCTGTCTCATAGCGCTTCCCGACCTCTTCCCAGTCCACGTTTTTGATGAACGCTGCCATGTAGTCCGGTTTTTTCAGTCCGTAGTCAATCATAAAAGCATGCTCCCACATGTCCATAACCAGTAACGGCGCGCATCCTGTCAAATGGTTGGTGGCGTGGTCGTCAATCCACACGTTATACAGTTGGTCGGCTTTTTTGTCGTAATACATAACCACCCAGCCGATTCCGCGCATGCCGGCAGTCTGAATAAAGTTCTTACGGGCGTTTTCAACCGAGCCGAAATCTTCCGCCATCTTTTTATACAGTGGCGAATCATTTCCGGGCTTCTTTTTTTCTTTGCTCAGGTTGCCAAAGTAAAGTTCATGCAGGCGCATGCCGTTAAATTCCCAGCCGAAGCGCCGTTTCATTTCATTGTACTCGGGCGTACCGGCCTCATCGGCAGACAGCTTTTCCAGAAGCATGTTCGTGTTTTTCACGTAACCCTGGTAAAGCGTGAAATGATTGCTTAAAAGCGTATCGCTAAAGCCTTCCATGCCCAGCAAATGAGAAAAATCCATGACATCGTACATAAATTTTGAGGATTAATTTATACAATAAGCAGTATAACGAATATCTCCGGCTTACAAAATATTCAGCTTTTTTTATTGCTTTCCGGAAAACTAAGTTTGTACAATAAGACACGTCGTCAAAAATGAAAAAATTTCATATTATTTACGGTTTATTCTGGATACTGACAGCCATCCTTGTTGTTTTTTCCCTTAAGGCTCCGCCACATCAGTCGCGTTCGGGTGCAGATTTAGAGAAAAGCAGCTTTATCAGAGGAAGTATAATGGAAGTTCATGATCAGGATTTTTTTGTACGATTATCCGATGAAAGAAATACCGTTATTAAGACTCAGTTAAACGATTACTACTTCAACAACGATTATCAGAAAGGCGATAAAGTCAGCGTGTATATCACTGAATTGGAAAATGGCGAAAAGCAGTATGATATTGCGGATTACTATCACTCCGATGGCCTTCTGATTGTTTTTGTTATTTTTTGTGGTCTGGCCATTTGGACTGCCGGAAAAAAAGGTTTTTATTCAATTATTAGCGTGATCATTTCATTGATACTATTTTATGCCATTGTTCTTAATGCCGTGAAACTGGGTGTTTCAGTGATTTTAGCAGGGGTCATTTATGTTTTGCTGATAACGATTCTGACCATACCTTTAATTCATGGTTTCAACAAAAAAGGCTTAAGCGCCATTATTGCTGTTAACATAGGTTACATATTAGGTTTTATTCTCACCTATTTTTTTACAGATGTCGTCAAAATCGGGAACACTCCTTCTGAGGATTTCAGAATACTGTTTCAGCAATTTCCTGAAGTGGATATACATCAGATTTTGATAATTTCTTTATTTTTAGGCGCTGCCGGGGCATTGATAGATGTTGCCGTTTCAATTTGTTCCGCCATTTTTGAAGGCATGAAAGAACATCCGGGACTGACTTTTTCAAAAACGTATAAACTGGGAATGAATGTTGGAAAAGATATATTAGGAAGTATGATTAACACTCTTCTGTTGGCTTACATAGCGGCCTCTTTGCCTTTTTTAATCCTGATGACACTGGCAAAATATAACAATATGCATCAATTCCTGAATTATGATTTCATTGCGCTGGAATTGACTCGCATATTCATTGGCGCGGCATCCATTGTTTTACTTATTCCAATTACTTCCATTGCCGCCGCATATCTTGTCCAAAAGAAAAGCATCATGGGTTAATGAAATAATATTGCATTTAGGAATTAATCGGATTATAATAAGCCTGTTTTTGAATTAACCTCAAAAAATGAACTTCCTGGAAGATTCAATCCGGCTTCTCAGAGCTAAAGGCTACAAAATCACAGGTCCTCGCGTGGCCGTTCTTGAAGTGCTCTCAAAGGCCGAAATTCCGTTATCCGCTTACGACATTGAAGAACATATTCCAAAAAATATACGCTCCAATGTCGTAACAATTTACAGAGTTCTCGATGTTTTTGAGGAACTGGGTATTGCCCACCGTATTCATACCAAAGAAGGTTATGTTCGCTGTGATTTTGAACTAAAACGCGGTTGTCATTATTTCGCGGTATGCGACAAATGCGGGCGAACCAGTGAATTCCTGCACAAAGACCCCTGTTTCTTAAAAAAAATAATTCCCAAAAATCTGCCCCTCAAAAACCTGAAGCATATAACTGAAGTTTCAGGTACTTGTCAGCAGTGTTCTTAAATCCATAATACTTAAAAATTATGACTCAAATCTGGATTTACTCCCTTATCAGCGTTCTGATTGTCAGTTTTACTTCTTTTCTCGGTATTCTGACAATTGTCTTCAAAAAACATTATTTAAAAGGCTTTCTGCTTTTTATGGTTTCTTTCGCGGCGGGTACTTTGCTGGGAGATGTTTTTCTGCATCTGCTGCCCGAACTGATCTCGGAACGTGGTTTTTCAGCCGCACTTGGGCTTAATATCATTGCCGGTATTCTGATATTTTTTGTCCTCGAAAAAATTGTTCACTGGCGTCACTGCCATTTGGCCGGAACCCAGGATCACACTCACTCATTGGCTGTCATGAACCTGGTGGGGGACGGGGTGCATAACTTTATTGACGGCGTTCTTATAGCGGGCAGTTTTCTTTTTAGTATTCCCGTGGGAATCGCCACCACGGTAGCCGTCGTCTTTCATGAAATACCGCAGGAGATGGGTGATTTTGGCGTCCTTCTGCATGCGGGTCTGAAGGTAAAAAAAGCGCTTTTTCTGAATTTTCTTTCAGCTCTCGCCGCGGTTTTGGGGGTGCTGGTGGTGCTTGCCATTGGTATCGACGCGGAAACGACAGCTGAAGTCATCATTCCTATCACTATTGGCGGTTTCCTTTATATCGCCAACTCGGACTTGATCCCCGAGCTTCACAAAGATGTGGCTGTCAAAAATTCAATTATTCAGCTGGTCAGCTTTTTGATTGGCGTCGCGCTTATGGCTGGCATGCTTTTTATTCCTTTCGCCGAGGCAGGTCATGACCATAGCATCAACGGCGAGGGCCATAATGAAATCCACGAAACTGCAAACTAACCTGGGTGTATTACACGGTCGCTAATGTCGACATTTTGTAGTAAGCTTCTTACAAAATAGCTAATCATTATTTTCAAATATGAAAAATAAAAAAATCCTTTCAAAATTCGATTTAACCGGCAAAACCGCCATTCTCACAGGTGCCAGCCGCGGCCTTGGTAAAGCTATGGCTCTTGGACTTGCCCAGGCCGGTGCCAATATTGTTATTACCGACGTACTCGATACTAAAAAAACCGTCAAAGAAATCGAGTCACTCGGAGTAAAGGCGATGGGGCTCAAAGTTGATGTGACCAGAAAAGGTGATATCGACAAAATGGTTAAAAAGACCCTGCAAAAATTTAAGAAAATCGATATTCTGGTGAACAATGCGGGTGTTTACTTCCCGACCCCCGTCAAAGATGTGAAAGAAAAGGATTGGGATAAGATCATCGGCATCAATTTAAAAGGTACAATGATGTGCGCGCAGGCAGTTGGCAAAGAAATGTGTAAGGAAAAGTCAGGCTCCATTATCAATATCGCCAGCGTCGCCGGTATTATGGCCTTCGCGCAATCAGCGGCATACAATACCAGTAAAGCTGCAATAATAATGCTCACCAAAACGCTGGCTACCGAATGGGCTTCTTGTGGCATTCGTGTGAACGCCATCTGCCCTGGCATATTTGCCACCGACATGACTAAAGGACTTTTAAAAGACAAAGGTTTTCAGACCATGGTCAAAACCAAAATCCCGATGGCCCGTTACGCGGTTCCGGAAGAATTGGCAGGAGCCGCGCTGTACCTTGCCTCCGATGCCTCAAGTTACACCACCGGGCACGCGCTGGTGGTGGACGGCGGCTGGACGGTCGGGCTCTGATTTAATGATTGTTTCAGTTCTTTTTTCTTTTTCCGATTCCTTCCATTAAATCAATCTGAAGCTGCTGGATTTCCAACAGTCGTTGCCATTGGTAAGTCAGCAGGTGGTCCATTTTTTCATTCAGGTGCTTGATTTCAAGCTCGGCTTTCAGGTTCACTTTGTAATCCTGTTCAGACCTCAGCCGGTCCCTGTCTTCCTGTCGGTTCTGGCTCATCATGATGATGGGCGCCTGAATGGCGGCCAGGGTAGAAAGAACCAGATTCAGCAGAATAAACGGATAGGGGTCGAAAGGTTTTTTTAGAAGAAGAAGAGTATTTATCAGTATCCAAACAAAAATAATCAGCGCAAAGGAAATAATAAATTTCCAACTTCCGCCAAAGGAAGCTACCCTGTCTGAAACTTTTTCCCCGAATGTAAGTTCGCGGTCAAATTCCTGATTGATATTTTCAGAAAGGATTTCATGTTTCTTCAGGCTCCGGACCACCTGTCTTTCGAGAGTCGTCAGTTTACCCAGCTCCTCTTCAAGAATCTTTTCCACGTAATGCCCCTTAATTCTTTTCAGGTCCGCTAAACATACATATCCCTTTCCTTCCCACTCAGGGTATTCAGATTTTATAGCACTGATAATGGAGTTTGGAATAATGTCCACCGAAAGCAAAGAAGGCATTGTTTTTACTTTATAGCAGAGTCCGCACTTTTCTTTGCGTACTTTCTTTTTTTGGTTTACCGGAACTTTATTATTTTCCTCCATCAGGTTTTATTCTGTTTATTATAACACAAAATCATCGAAAAAACCAGAGTTTTGGCAAATCACGCGCATACTGATACTCTTTAAAAGACATTCCAGTGCAATGAATTAATCAGGCCAAAACATCTTCTTTAGATGAATCTGAAACAAACAGAAAAGATTTGTTCTGGCTTTTTGAAATATCCAGAATGAAATCAATCGGCTCTTCCTGAGCTGTGACCGGCAGGATATGAATATCTCCCTGAGGAGCTTTTGAAATGGTATGCTTGAAGCCTTCATCGGAAATCTGAATCTCGGTATTGAGCGGGAAGCGCCCTTCGTAAATCAACTTCTTTAAATAGTAATGGGCTTTGTCTCTTTGATCTTCGGGAACGCACATCCATAACGTGATTTTGCCATGCCAGTTTCGATAGAGTTTATAAGCGGTCAGCATGGCAAGGTCAAAAATACGGTCATCATAAAAATCCCGATCCATTGCCTCCTTTGGCAGCCACACATGGATATCCTGCTCTGAACCAAGTCCTATATCCTCATCACGGTCAAAAAGCATCACGCCCACCTGATGAGCTTCAGCCGTCTCAAAAATACTTTTGAGTGAAGTCTTTGGCAATCGGTCAGGTTTGAAAGGAAGAAAAAGAATATTAGGATGAAACACCTGGCTGCCGATAGCTTCGAGTGATATACAAACACCCTCGGCATAATCGTCCACGTCAATGATCGAAGATGAAGTAAAAATTCCCTCTTCCCCGAACTTCTTCACTAAGTCGGGAAGTTCTTTAAGCTCTTCCTCGATCTCCTCTTTCGTCAGGTCAGCAGAATCAGGCGCGGATCCCTCCTTCTTTAAAAGATTCACCCCAAGTACAGTCATGGTCCCTTTAGGAAAAGCGATAGCCTTGATGAGCGGGAAATTGCCGAGTAAAGTCCGCGTGATCACTACAGGAACAAGAAAACTTGGCTTCCAGGTGTGTTTACGCGATTCAGGCAATTTAATGATTTTCTTGGCGGCCCATTCCGCCAGACTGACAAAAAGGCCCGACCGCACGTCGCCTTCTTTTTGGGGTAGTTTTTTCTTGATGAGCCAGATATAAACCCCGAACAGAAAAAAGAGCGCAATCAGTCCCGCGATGGGACTGATCAGAAACATAAAAATAAGCGAACTCAAGAATCCGTAAAGCGGTATGAACTTTGAGATCCTTAAAGTGGGACGAAAGCTTACCAGGCCCAGCGCCATTTCGGCAAAAACCGCCAGGTTGATGATAGAATAAGTAATCAGGAAGAACATGGTCAGAAGCGGCGCGATGGTATTTAAAGTCCCAAGCGCCAGACCGGCCAGAATAAGGATGGTGACAAAAACGGTCGCGTTTCGGGGCTCATCAGTTTCAGATTTTTTCACGAAAAAGGAACTGAAAGGAAGAATGGTTGTTTCACCAAGGGCCTGCAGTAGCCTTGGAACGGCTACAAAGGTAGTCAGAGCGCTGGAAAAAGTAGCAGCCAATATACCCGTCAATACAATTGGAGGCCAAAAGGAAGTTTTCACGATTACTAAACTATTAGTCACAAGTTCCTGAGCTGACGCCGCGTGATACAGCCAAAAAGCGGTAAAAATGTAAATAATAGTTGTGGTGGCAATTGCCCACAACACCCCCCGCGGGATTTGTTTTTTTGGATCACTCAGGTCACCGGAAAGGCCAATGCCCGCCATCAGACCAGTCACCGCGGGAAAGAAAAGGGCAAAGAGCGCCCAGAACGGAACACCGTTCAGACTTACAGCCGGCGACGCCGAAAATACTTCACTCCACCAGTGCCCACCGCCAAAATAAACCGAAACCAGAGAAAGAAGAATGAGCCCGAAAACCACCGCCTGCGCAGTGAGTGCTGCCGTGATTTTAAAGGCGGACAACAAAAAAATAATAAGCAGAACACCGTAAATCACGGCAATCGGAGGATGAGTCGGGAAAATATAAAGCCAGGCCTCAGAAAAACCAAAAACATAGAAAACGACCGAAAAAATCTGGGCGAATGCCAAAGGAATACCCACACTGCCTCCGATTTCCAGCCCCAGCGTTTTGGAAACCAGCGAATAAGCACCCCCAGGCCCAAGTCTTATAGTGGAAGTCAGCGAGCTCAGGGCCAGGCCGGTGGAAAAAGTCGTGGAAGCGGCCAGCAGAATAATCAGAATCGTCAGCGGAAGCCCGGCTGAACCGACGATGTAACCTAACCTTAAATACAGGATCACGCCGATGATACTTAAAAAAGTCGGCACAAAGACCCCCAAAAAGGCGCCGAATTTTCTGGGTTTCTTTATAATTTCTTTTTTCTTTTTCATGAGACTTTACTTAAATATTCGCCTGATCAGGATCAGAATGGGGAAGATCTCAAGGCGTCCAAAAAGCATGGCAATGATCAGAATAATTTTGAGGAAAGGATGGATCAGGCCCACTTCCACCGACTGAAGTCCTACCGTGCCAAGCGCGGATACCATCTGAAAGGCTGAATCAAAAAAACCAAAGCCAAATAAAAGGAAAATAATGATTCCGATAAGCAGGGAAAGGAAATAAGCGATGACAAATATGGCAATGTTACTCAGATCTTTTTCATCAGTTTCTTCGCCATGAATGTTAAGCGGAATCACGGCACTTGGCGGATTAGAAAGTTTTTTGATGTGCCAGCCGATCCCACGCATCAGATAATAGATTCTGAATACCTTAATTCCGCCTGCCGTACTGGCTGAAGAGCCGCCCATAATCATGCCCAGCATCATCACAAATATCAAAAGGGGCGGAAGAAGGGCATAATGACTCACTCCATAACCGGTGGTCGTGAAGGCGGAGACCAATTCAAAAAAAGCGATTTTTATATCCGTGGCAACTGTTAGGGTCAGCAATCCGCAAAGAATCAGAATGGCAAAGAACACATTCTTTTCAAAACTGAAAAAGAATTCCTTCCACTTCCCCTCAAGCATTTTGTAATGCACAACGAATGAAATGGAGCCCAGAATCATGATTACAGACAGCACAAAAAGCTGCCATCCATTGGTATAAAACGTGTTATGCACGCTAAAACCACCTGTCGAAAGAGCGGTGAAGGACATAGCGATAGCATCGTAAATTGGCATACCTGTTAGCAATAGTAACAGAACGCCAAACAAGGTATATCCTATATAAATAGCCATGACGACTGCCAGCGTGTGCCTTAGGCCGCCTTCCAGTTTTTGTCCAAAACCCTGCGCCTGATAAAGAGCCATCGAAGCTTCGCTGGCTTCTTCAAGGTCCACCGCTTTCTGCTGGCTTTTTCGTCGCCCGCTAAAAAGAAAAAGGAAAATGATAATAATACCTATTCCCCCCATCCACTGCGTTTCAGCTCGCCACAAAAGCAGGCTTTTGGGCAGTTCATCCAGTGAACCATAAACAGTCAGTCCGGTAGTGGTAAAGCCGGAAATAGCTTCAAAATAGGCATTGATGTAATCATAATTCATGCTGGGCAAATAGGTGATCATGCTGATGGCGGGGAGTACAATAAAAGCCAAAGCGCTCAGAATAAGTCCCTGAGTCAGGGTCATAGTTTTATTGTTTTCTTTCGGACGGCTGAAAAGGGCCAGGACAACTCCCAGCACTAAAGAAAAGCCGAAAGTAAACAGAAAGCCACGAATATCTTCTCCGTAAATCAGACCCGCGACAATCGGTATCAGCCGGAAAAAAGATGATATGACGAGCAAATAACCGAGATTACGCAGAAGTATTCTCATCAGAAGTAAAAAATTTATTGAGTTCCTCCAAATCTTTTGGAGCCACCGCGAATAAAACAGTGTCATTTCTGAGCAGTTTTTCTTTTACCGTGTCGGTGATTAATTTTCCTTCCCTGTATATAGCAAGAATCTTGGCATTATTAATATCAGCCCCGGCTCCCTCGGCTTTACAGCCTTCCGTAACGGTCATCTTAGCCACCTGCATTTCTCCAAGTCCCAGCTGACTGATGATATCTTCCGTTCCTTTCTGAACAATAATGCGCTGAATGGCTGAAACAATCGTGCCCACCACAAATACCAAATTGGAAATTTCAAGTTTGCTGAAAAGCTCCTCATTCTTTGATTCATTCACAAGGGCTACTATATGGGGCACTTTCTCATTCTTGGCGATTTCACAGACGACCAGATTGGTCTTATCGTCAGCCGTGGTCACCACATAATCCGCCTCGCCTATATTAGCCTGTCGAAGAATGGCAATATCGCCTCCGTCACCCTGAAGGACAAGCACCTGGGTTTTTGAGGCAATCACTTTGGCGCGCGCTTCATCTTGTTCAATAAGCGTGACCTGATGCTCATTGGCCAGCATATTTGCCAAAGCAAGCCCTTTTTCACCGCCGCCGACAATAATGATTTTCATATTCTTTTATCTTTATTTTAATTTCAGTGAAATTATAATGTATGCAAGGCAAATTAAAAACCAAAATTATGTCATCAAAAGAAAAACCTCTCTATTTGTGGGCCCGTACCGACTACTGGATCCATGAAGCTTTTGGGAACGAGCACTCGTCAGTTTATAGAGTGGTAAACGACATTATTGTTTTCCTGATTTTTTTCTCCATCATTTCCATAATGCTGTCTTCGGTGGATACCATTTATACGACCTACCAAAGTTTATTTGATATTTCAGAATGGGTGGTGGTGACCATCTTCACTATTGAATACGCGGCTAATATCTATGTGGCTCCTGTTAAAACCAAGTATATCTTTGGTCCCTGGGGTGCTATCGACTTCCTGGCCATCGCGCCCTCTTACTTCAGCATAGGTGACTTTCGCGCCATCAAAGTCCTCCGCGTTCTCCGCATTCTCCGTTTCCTCCGCCTGATGAGAATGCTGAGGCTCCTTAAACTTGCCAAACACGTTATCAAGACGACTGAAGGAGAAACAACCACGAACAAGTTCGAAACACTCAAAATGGATTTGACGATCTATTTCATTGCCCTGTTTTCCGTCCTGACAATCTTCAGCACTCTGGAATTTTATTGTGAAAAAGGAGTGGAAGGCACTGCCTTCACTTCTATACCAAAAGCTATGTGGTGGTGTATCGTCACGATCACGACCGTTGGTTACGGCGACATGTATCCGGTAACAACATTGGGGCGGATTACCGCGGGTTTCGCCATGTTATGCGGCCTGGCTCTGTTCGGCTTACTCATGAACGTTATCGGCAAATATATGATGACGTCACTTTTTGGTTCCGAAATTGGCACTGAAGTTAATGTAGCCGAACTGGAAGAAGGTGTAAAAAAGACCAGTTCACAAAAATAGAATAAAAGCTAACTGTGTTCGATTTAAGGCCTTAGATAAGCCAAATATTTCCTATTGCTTTTTTGGGCAAAGAAATGATAATTGAACTAAATCATTAGCTAACAACTACCATTATGCAGCAAGAGTGTTCTTGTGGTGACAGTTGCCCTATCTGTGAGAAGTGCGACAGCCCACAATGTGAATGTTATTGCGACTTCGAACCGGACAACGAGCCGGTAGCGGAAGATAATGAAGATGAGATGAATTGGTAGCAGCAAAAAAAGACAGAAAACCGTCATTTAATTCCGTCCGGCAAGGGCGTGGACAGGCGGTTTTTTGTTTATGCTATACTTGCATACGATTCGTAATCAAAAAATATGTCTAAAAAAGAAGAAATTGCGCTGGCTCTGCATGAAATCGGTGCCATAAAATTTGGCGAATTTACCCTCAAGTCAGGCATAAAATCACCCATTTACATCGATTTACGCCTGCTCATTTCTTATCCTAAAGTGCTCAGGCTGATCAGTGAGGCTATGATCGAAATGGCCAAAGGCCTGAAGTTTGATGTGATCGCGGGCATTCCATACACGGCTTTGCCCATTGCCACGGCAATTTCAATCAGTCAGGAATGGCCCATGGTTTATGCCAGAAAAGAAGTTAAAGATTACGGAACGAAAAAAAAGATCGAAGGCGTTTTTAAGGAAGGCGACACCGCTCTTGTCATCGACGATCTGATCACTACTGGCGGCAGTAAGTTCGAGACCGTCGAACCATTCGAAGCCTCCGGACTTAAAATTACCGATTTCCTGGTGCTCGTTGACCGGGAACAGGGAGGGGGACGACAGCTCGAAGAAAAAGGCTATAAATTACACAGTATAATAGGAATCAATGAACTTCTCGACATTCTGAAACGAAATAACAAAATTGATGCCGAACGCTATCAGGAAGTAAAAGAATTTATTGCGGCAACACAGGTCTGAGCCCCTGAACCATAAATGTATAATGATTTTGCCTATGTTCTTCATGGATGCCCATACACAGCTTCGGTTAACCAATAAGCTTTATCTGAAGGCAGTGCTCCTTTACGTTTGGGGAGCTTACCTTTTGGATAAACCCGGCACGGATGTCAGCACCAAAGCATTTCTGGGGGCCGCCAGCCAAAAAGTGAAGGCAAGAATACGAACAAATGAAGAGGGTGTTTTAGCCGGCATGCAAGAGGCGGAGTGGTTTCTAAAAAAACTGAAAATCAAAATAACAGAGGCCAAAAAAGATGGCAGTAAAATAAAAAAAGGTGAAGATATATTGAAAATTGAAGGCCGTGCTTCGGCTATTTTGGGCGCTGAAAGAACCCTTCTAAACTTACTCCAAAGAATGAGCGGGGTGGCCACAAAAACCAAGAGAGTGAGCACCAAGATGCCAAAAGGAGTTAAGCTTCTGGCCACCCGCAAAACGCTTTGGGGGCTTCTGGATAAGCGGGCGGTCACACTGGGCGGCGGCGGAACTCACAGGCTCCACTTGCGTGATGCCATCCTTATTAAAGAGAATCATATTACTCTTGCTTCCAATCTAAAAAGAAGCCTGAAAAGGACGTTAAGGCGGGCGGATCAGGTTCGTTTCGTCGAAATTGAATTCGAGTCGCCTGACGAAGTAAACGAATTCCTTAAGCTCTACAAAAAAATAAAAAAACTCCTTCGTGAGGGAGACGGAATTGTGGTCATGCTCGATAATTTTACACCGCGCGATATCAGAAATGTAATTCAGCCTTTAATTCAGGCGGGGATTTTTGTGGAGTTATCGGGAGGCATCAATGAACGTAACATTTCAAAGTACAATATTGCAGGTGTTTCCGCCATTTCATCAGGCTCAATCACAAGTCAGGCCAACAATTTGGATTTCAGTATGCAGGTCGATAAAAAGTAAAGCCAATGACCCACAAGGCGCATGACATCGAAGAAGAATTTCATTCCAGGAAAAGCAGTTCTTTTCATGCTCTGATCGCTTTGATCACGGCAATATCCCTTTTCTTTTTGTCCATCCAGGCTTACTTTTATCTGATTCATCCGGAACCGGTAAATATTCCGGGCCTGGAAGAAGTTGGTGGCATTCTGGGCACTAGCCTGAGTCAGCCTTTTTCTGCGCATCGCTCCGGTGAAGTAAAGCGGGTCATTGAAGAGGTTAGGAACGATATAAAACAAGTCGCGAACTTTATCGCGGCAAAATCCTGTCGCAAAGCGGATCGGGTTTGTCAGAGTAAAGCCATATTCTATTTCGTCCGCGACGAGATCAGATATGTTCCTGACGCGAACTTTCACGATCGGCTCGAAAACCCTTTAACCGTTCTGAAAACCGGCGGGGCGGATTGCGAAGACATGGCTGTGCTTCTTGTGGCGCTCGAGCAGGCCATTGGAAACAAAGTCCGGCTGGTTTTTGTGCCTGGCCACGCCTATGTGCAGGTCAGCATTCCCGATTACCGCGGTGAAAAATGGCTGAACTTAGAAGCCACCTGTAAAGACTGCCAGTTCGGCGAACTCCCCAACAACGTCGCCATACAAAAAAAGGACTACACCGAAATTCAATGAAGACCCTCATCATCGACAACTACGATTCATTTACTCATATTCTAAAGCAATATGTAGGTGAACTCAGGGGAAATCCAGAGGTCTTTTTGAACGACCGGATTACCGTGGCGCGTATCAGAAAGATGAAACCGACTCACATCATACTTTCGCCCGGGCCCGGCACAGTAGATCATAAGCGGGACGTAGGCGTTATGTTTGAGATTATCGACGCCTTCCATAAAACCATTCCCATTCTCGGCGTATGTCTGGGGCATCAGGCCATAGGCAAATACTTTGGCGCCAAAATCGCGCGCGCCCCTAAAATAATGCATGGCAAGCGATCCACCATTTTTCACGACCACAAAGGAATCTTCCGCAACGTCATAAACCCACTCGAAGTCATGCGCTATCATTCGCTGGTTCTGGATACTCCTTTCTGGATGCGCTCAAAGGAGATGACGATAACAGCTTATACCTCGGATTTTCTTATTATGGGCATGGAGCACAACAAGTATCCTGTCTACGGAGTGCAGTTTCACCCCGAAAGTCTTGGGACTCAGGAAGGGCACTTGCTGCTCAAAAACTTTTTAAGATGCAAATGAGCCATTTTGATTTAAATCAATATTCGGAAGATTCCAAAAAGGAAGGTTTTTGTATGCTTCATACTGGCGGCACGGAGCAAAAATGGACCAAGGTCTGTAGGCACCCGACTGGCATTTTCACCAACCTGCCGGAGAGCAAATATAGACAATCTGTCCATATTGGCTTTTTGGCTTATCCAAATCCGAAACTAAAAAATCAAATCCCCGCTTCGCGCTTCTATTGCTTCCGTCATGCCGTTGTCCATAATCATGGTGAAAAGCTTTCCCTGAAGCCATTTAATCCTGAATACGGAACTTCCGGAAAACTGGAACAAAGCATCTCGAAAGCCGAGTACGTCAAAAAGATCCGCAAGGTCAAAGGGCTTCTGGCGGACGGTGAAATTTACCAGATCAATTACGCCATCCGGTTCCGAAAAAAGTTCAGCGGCAACCCCTACCATCTTTTTCTCAGGCTTATCGAAAGTAACCCCACCAACTTTTCAGCCTTTCTGAACTGCGGAGACTTTCAGATTCTCAGCAACTCCCCCGAACGCCTCTTTCGGGTTGAAAAGAACGTCATTTTGACCCAGCCAATCAAAGGCACTATTGCAAAGAGCAAAAACTCGAAGCCCGAAACCCAAAAAAAAGCACTCGAAAAACTGCTGGCCAGCGAAAAAGAACGGGCCGAACTCGACATGATAACCGACCTGGAACGCAACGACGTCGGCAAAATCTGCAAATACGGTACCCTGCGCCTGACGAAAGAAAGGGGGGTCATGGAACTTCCAAACCTGTACCACACTTATTCCGAGGTGCGCGGCGACCTGCCCCGCGGCACAACCCGTTCCGAAATTATCAATGCTATGTTTCCCGGCGGCTCCGTCACAGGCTGTCCCAAAAAGCGGGCTATGGAATATATTGAAAAATTTGAAGGAATGCCCCGCAACATCTTCACGGGCTCCATTATTCACATTGCCGATGGCGTGATGGATTCCAATATCTGCATCCGCACCGCACTTGTACGCAAAGGTTATATCGAATATTGGGCCGGCGGGGGAATTGTGGCCGACAGCGACCCGGAAGCCGAATACGCCGAATGCCTGTTGAAAGCGGAAAAGTTTTTAGGTATACTGTAAATCCAAAAGGGCTTTAGCATTTAATGGGCTAAGGACATGATCATCTCGATCAATGGAAAAATCACCGATGAAAAGAAAGCATGTATTCCAATAGTCAGCGAAGCTTTTCTTTTTGGATACGCGGTTTTTGAAACCATACGCACCTACAACAAAAAAGTCTTCCGGCTCGACGACCATCTGGCCAGGCTGTACTTATCCGCGGACGTCATTGGCTTCAGGCCCAAATGGAGTTTTAAAAGGACCTACGAGGAAGTGGTGAAAGTGCTGGAACAGAGTAAGCGTTGGAATGAAGCCAAAGTGCGGGTGATCTTAAGCAAGAACCGGCTCATCATAATGGTCGAAAAAATCCAGGAAAAGCCTCAGGACATGTACAGGAAGGGGGTAAAATGCGTGTCTTTTCAGGGTAAAAGAAACCTTCCACATGCTAAAAAGCTGGCCGACAGTTTTTCTTATGTGGCCAAAAATTACGCCGAATCGTGTGGAGCGTATGAGGCCATTCTGGTAGACCAGAAGACCTACGTGCGGGAGGGCGCATACTCCAACATCTTCTGGATCAACGGAGGAGAACTTTACAGCACGAACAAGGAGATCCTTTTCGGTATCACTCGTGAAACTATCATCGAACTGGCCGGTAAGTGTAATTTCGAAGGCATCAAGTTCAGCTCACTCCTGCACGCCGACGAAGTCTTCATCACCCAGACAACCAGCGGTATTTTGCCGGTGACCGAAATCAACGGCCAAAAGATCGGCGACGGCAAACCCGGTCCAGTGACCCGTGACCTGATGAAAAAATTCGACGCGCTGGTGTGGGAAAAATAGGTCAGTTGCAGCCTTTACAGTTTCCGCATTTTTTGGTTGGAGTTTTTTTAAGATACTCCTTGGGCACCGGAGGAAGGCCCATTTTTTCCCGAACCCTAAACCCGGTTGGCGTAATGGCCAGGCCACCGAGGGCGGTTTCGCGAATCGATTCATTCATAGTAGCGCTGATGTTCATCATGGCCTCCACCACTTCGTCCATCGGCACAAAGCTTTCGACCCCCAGCATGCTCATGTCCGAGGCGGCCAAAGCGATACTGGCGCCGATGGCGTTCCGCTTTACGCATGGCACTTCCACCAAACCGCCCAGCGGGTCGCAGGCAAGACCCAGCATGTTTTTCAGGGCCAGCGCGGCGGCATTCACACATTGTTCGGGAGTTCCCTCCCGCATTTCGGTGACGCCGGCGGCGGCCATGGCGGTGCCAACCCCCACTTCCGCCTGGCAGCCGGCTTTAGCGGCGGAAATAGTTCCGTCATGTTCCAGAACGGCGATGCCGATAGCCGAAGCCGTGAAAAGCGCGTTGAGCATTTTCCGCTTACTCGACTTCATATGTTCGAAGGTGGAAAACAGCACGCCGGGAACTACACCCGATCCTCCGGCTGTCGGAAAGGCAACAATTCTGCCCATGCGGGCGTTCTGTTCAGTGGTGGCAAGGGCGTAAGCCATGGCGCGAATAGCCACTTTGCTGTGAAGCATCGAACCGGATTTTTTCACCCCCGCGTAAACCTTGCCGGCTGAAGTACCGACCAGACCGTACTTCGATTTTGTCGTTGTTTTGATGCCTTTCTGAATAGCATGCCACATGGCGTTTCGGACTTCTTTCATTTTGTTCCGCACCAAGGGTTTTGACTTACCAAAAAGCTCCATTTCACGCCTGATTGCCACCTGAGAAATAGGCAATTTATTCTTTTTGCAGATTTCCAGAAGTTTCCCGCAATTACTAAACTGATATTTCATTATTTAAGGAGTTTGGTTAGAGAGCGCACAAAATCGATGCCGGACAGTTTTTCGAGTTCAAGTACTTGTAGCAGTTTCAGGTAACTGCCTTCTATGTTCAGGGTTGTAAGACACTTCTTCTTATTCCTCACATCACAGATTGTTTGCTTTCCCGCGATAGGTATGTGCCAGTCAATCAGTTTTCCGTAAAGTGGATGCAAAATATTTGACGGCTCATTGTCGTGCCCTATGAGAAGCGAAAAAAAGCGGCCCGCGATCATTTCAAGGTCTACCGGCACGTCATTAATAAAAGTGATTTTTATCTTCCCTCCTCCAATTGATGACCCCACCAGACTCACTTGCCTGCTTTTGTTTTTAAGGATAATGCGAACGGTATTTGGGTGGTGCTCCGGCGAGTCGATTTTTACTGGAACAAATTTATATTTCAGCCCCTTTTCTCTGGCGATTTCGAAAGCTTTTTTCAATCGGGGGTCATTAGTCAGAAACCTCATCACTCCCGCCAGCAGAGCTTTGTCGGTGGCATGCCCCTGGTACACAGTGGCAAAGGAACCATACAGGTAAAAGTCCGCTTCGGTTGGCGTTCCGTTAAAAAGCGCACGAGCGATCTGGCCAATTTTACAGGCGCCCGCCGTATGAGAACTGCTGGGACCGACCATGATCGGACCGGCTACATCAAAGATGGAGACAAGCATTTATAAGTGGGAGTAACTTTATCGTTTATAAGCATAATATAAATGGGAGTTTTTTGTCCACTTATATTTTTTCACCGATCTCCGGTGTACTTCAAAATTCAATTCCTTCAACGATATATCGAATATATATAAAATTGCTGGTATAAAGTATATCTATCAGATATATCATCAGAAAAGTGCGTTTAGGATATACTAAACACAGTGCGTATGCTAAAAAAAATGCAAATTATGGGGGTTCTCAATCTGACGCCGGATTCTTTTTCAGACGGGGGGCAGTTTAACGCGCCAGACCTGGCCATCCAAAGAATCCGGGAAATGATCGCTCAGGGTGCGGACATCATCGACATCGGCGGCGAATCAACAGGTCCCGGTTCATCTGCTGTTTCTACCGACGAGGAACTGGCGCGCGTCAGACCGGTTATCGAAATAGTTGCTGAAAAAAAATTAACCGATAAAGCACTTTTTTCGATTGATACCTATAAGGCTCCAGTGGCCAAATACGCGCTGGAGCACGGCTTTCAAATGGTCAACGATGTAACGGCCCTGCGCGGCGACCCGAAGATGATCGAGGTACTGCTCAAATACGAACCCTACGTGGTACTCATGTATTCCAAAGATCCAACACCCCGTACCACCAGGGAAGACGTGGAATATGATGACGTAATGGCCGGCATAAAGACCTTCCTGCTCGAGCGCGTGAGTACTTTGATCGAAGCGGGTTTTCCGGAAGACAAAATCATCATAGATCCCGGCATGGGCGCTTTCATAAGTTCCATTCCCGATTACAGTTTTGAGGTCATACATCGGCTTAAAGAACTCAGATTATTAGGTTTTCCGATTCTCGTCGGCATCTCCCGCAAATCGTGCCTGTCTGCCGGACAGGCAGGTTTGGGCGGAAAACTCGAAGACCGCGACCAGCCTTCCGTGGACTGGAGCCTTAAAGCCCTGCAAAACGGCGCCTCCATCATCCGCATCCACAACGTCGAACTTATGAAAAAAGCCCTTCCGAAGGAGGGCTTTTTAAGTTCTTAAGTTATTAGGCGAGATTAAGCAGCATTTCTCAAATTATTTCTATTCGGCCCTTTAAAGGGAATCTTAGGTTCTCGTACTGCATTGGGCAACTCTTTAACATCTGCTTCCAGCATTTCGCTATAAGGGTCTGCAATTTCTACTTGCGTAGCCTCAGGGCCTTCCTCTAGTTCAACGTCGCCGTCAATTCTGGCAATCATGGCATCTTCAATATCAGAAGGATTACCACTCAGAAAAGGATTATTGCCCGTGATATCAGCATCATAGTAATGCATAGCAATTTCCATTTTCTTTCTCATTGCATCATACAGAACAACTTGACTTGCTTTCAGAGGAGCCTTGCAGGCTTCAGCAGCAACCTCATCAACAACGTCTAGGGGCTGAAGTTCCTTTGGATATAATGCCTGCCCTTTCATACGGGCATCTGACATACTTACCGATTGCTCTTGGTATAGACGACGCTTTTCAACTTTCCAGGGGGCCGTAAAATCATCAAAATAAGGATTTCTTTTACTTGTATTCATAATATTTTAGGATTAATTAACGAGTACATAGTACAATATTAAATATATTTTGTCAAGTATTTTTTCAATGCTTTTTTGCAGGCCGAATATTTGCTATTATGCAAGTCTGATTCTAAGATAATAACAATGCTGGTAACCAAAGAATTCACTTTTGATTCCGCCCATTTCCTGCCAAATTACCACGGCAAATGTGAGAACATGCATGGGCATACCTATCGATTACAGGTAACTGTCGATGGACCTGTGAATAGTGAAGGACTGGTCATCGATTTCGCTCTTCTGAAAAAAATCGTCACCGAAAAAGTGCTCAGTAAACTTGATCACCATATTATTAACGACACGATCAAAATTGCTTCCGCGGAAAATACAGCTATATGGATTTGGAACCGGCTTGTTGATTTGCCCGAATTTTCCAAAAAAGTGCATCTGCACGAAATCAAATTGTGGGAAACACCTAATTCATTTGTGACTTATCATGGCAAATAAAGTGACCGCCTACCTGGCATTGGGGTCAAATATCGACGATCGTTTGGCTTTTCTGGTCAAGGCGGAAACCATGCTGAGGACACATCCGGAAATCGAGCTTCTGAAAACTTCAAAAATCTACGAAACCGAACCCTGGCCCAGAAATGAACTGCCCAACAATCATCCGCACGAAGAAGAAGGGCAAAAATGGTTCCTGAATCAGGTGGTCGAAATCAAAACTCCCCTTTCACCTCAGAAGCTAGCGGACGTAATCGCGATTATTGAGCAGAAGATCGGTCGGATCAAACGCGAACACTGGGGCGCCCGCGAAATCGACATCGACATTCTGCTTTACGGCGGCCAAATCATCGACACCCCCGACCTCCACATTCCCCACCGGCACATGCAGGATCGACAGTTTGTTTTGGTGCCATTAGTCGAAATCGCCCCCGAACTCAAAGACCCACTGACCGGCCGGAAATTCAGCAAGATACTGGAGGAAGTGAAAAAGGAAGACAATCATAAAGTAACCCCTTTCTTATAATGAATCAGGAAAAAATTGCCAGACTGATCAAAGAGCTTTTGACCGAAATCGGTGAAGATCCTTTCCGCGAGGGTTTGCGGGAAACGCCTGAGCGGGTCGCCCGGAGTTTCAAAAAGTTATATGAAGGTTACCACGAAGACCCCAAAAAACTTATCACAGTTTTCGATAACGAGGGTTACAACGAAATGCTGATCGCCAAAGATATCGATTTTTATTCCGTCTGCGAGCACCATATGCTGCCTTTTTTCGGAAAGGCTTATGTGGGTTACATTCCCAACGACAAAATCATCGGCCTTTCCAAAATGCCCCGCATGGTCGACATGTTTGCCCGCCGCCTGCAAAACCAGGAACGCATGACCAAACAGATCGCTGACACGCTGAATGAACTGCTCGGCCCCAAAGGCGTCGGCGTTGTCATCAAAGCCGAGCACCTGTGTATGAAAGCCCGCGGTGTCGAAAAGCAGAATTGCGAAATAACGACCTCAGCCTTTACCGGCCTGTTTATAAAGGACGATAGGACGAGGAGTGAATTTCTGAATTTAATACGCTGACTACTTCCTCAAAACCAGCATTTGACTCACCCATACGTCGTCGCCTTCGGTGAGTATTTCATCATACTCCACGCCAAAAGCCAGTTTTTCGGCCGCCTCGGTCAGGTGCCTCGGAAAATGGTTGTATGCCTCAATCGTATATTTGCCCTGATTGTCTTTCAGAAGCATCGACTTACGGTAGTGAATATTCACCAGCACCGTCTTTCCACCGTCTTTAAGCACGCGGTAACACTCATTTAAAAAGGACTCCACTTTTTTAAGGTGCACCAGCGCCAGGCTGGAAAAAACCATATCGAATTGCTCATCCTCAAACGGCATATCTTCCATATCACCTTCCACAATCTCTATGTCTGGTTCTTTTTGATGAAGCTTGGCCAGCATTTCCGGCGAAATGTCCAACGCCGTCACTTTGGCTCCGGCCGCGTGCAGTTTTAAACTGACCCTGCCGGTTCCCGCGCCGGCATCCAGCACACGCTTGCCGGCAGATTCGGCAATATAAGGGTCCAGTTTGTTTTGCTCAAAACTGTCCCAGAATTTTTCGAGCTCGTCATACTCATGCGCGTAACGCGCATAACCTTGTTTTGGATCCAGACCTCGCTGCATGGTCAGTTTTTAGTTGGCACCGGGAATATTCGGAATACTGATTTCCGTCTTTTTGCCGTCAGACCCCTCGATGATCACCTTTCCGTCCTTCATTTCTACGGAACCTGCCCCGTCTTCGCTGTCAATATTCATTTTAAAGCCATCTGTGCCAAAACCGCCAAAATCCCCTCCTTTAATTTCAATATTGCCGTAACTCATTCCACGGATACCAAATGCTCCAAGGGTAGCAGTCAGAACCATACTGACAAAAACCATGGCTATAATCGTAACAATCAAAGCGCCGATAGCTCCGCCTGTGGTAAGTTTATGCACTACTTTCAGAGTCACAAAAACGATTACGAGCCACCAGAAACCGCCGACGATCGATAAATACGGAATAATGGCCAGCCATGTAACAATCATGCCAAACCCCATAACCCTGAAAAATCCATTATGAGTGGCCTGACCTTTAAAAATACTCTTAGCCACCAGGCTCAGAAGGTAGATGCTGATGACAGCGGAAACAACCTGGTATAAAGCTGTACTAAGTACAAAACCCCAGGAGGGCGAAAGAGCGCCTCCCAAAAACTTCAGTTTAAGACCGGTGATAACAGAGGCCAGAATAATGATTGCGAAAGCGAACATTGTTTTACCCTTATCCGAGGCAACGGAATTCATTACATTATGCTTCAGAAGCGCAACATCCAATGCTGTCTTCAGCTCAGTTACAACATTGTCTTTCTTCATTTGTTTTTTTGTTTAAATATTATATTGGTCTGATTTTACTACATCCTGATATATAATCAAAGACATGGAGGAACTCGTCATCAATCAACGAAAAGTCCCGATCACCGTTCGGCGAAGCCCACGAGCCAGACGTTTGCGCCTTCAGATCGAATCCGAAAAACCTGAACTTGTTATGGTTATTCCACGCTACGCCCTGAGCATGCAGATTGACAGCTTCCTCAGAAAGCAGACACCCTGGATCGAAAAACACTGGAATCAGGCCCTCAAAAAGTCGGCTCAGCGCCCCAAACGCCGGCACAAAGATGGTGATACATATTTCTACTTCGGCGAAACCCTTACACTCAAACTAATTCCGTCACTTTCCTGGAAGCCGGGCATTCGTGTAAGCGGTAATAATCTGGAAATCACTCTGCACAATGCCACTACACTATCCGATGGCAAAAAGGCCATCAAAAAAATAGTTCAGGAATTTTACAAAAAGAAAGCCGAAGAAGTCATTCATGACCGTCTGCAGTTTTTTAATGAACATTACCGGCTCAAATACAACCGCGTCACCTTCCGCAACCAGAAAACCCGCTGGGGAAGCTGTTCCAGTGCCAAAAACCTGAACTTCAACTGGCGCCTGATTATGGCGCCTATCGAGATCATTGATTACGTGGTGGTACACGAACTTTGCCACCTGAAACACATGAATCATTCTACTTCATTCTGGAGGTTGGTGGCCGAGGCAATACCTGAATATAAGGGCATGAGGAAGTGGTTAAAAGACAATCATTATCTACTTAGTTATACTTAACAGAAAATTAAATGGGTGTTAATATTCCTCCCACGCTCTTTAACACCAAAGCGAAGTAGAATTTATTGGGTTGGTCAGTGGTTGACCCCCGTTTTACGGCGGGTTTAGCTCGCCAATCCAAATCACTCTACTTCCCGCAGGAGGGAATCACATGCTATACGTGCACATTTTCAACCGGGAGCTCAATGTCTCGGTCTTCATGATTCTGTGTCTACTGGGTGCTTTCGCCCGATTCTGGTCTATGTGGATATTCTACGTGCCGGCGATGCTGGTAGGACTGTACGTGCTCTACTGCGCGTACGCAATCAGCAAAAGTGTTCGCCGGAAAGGATGGCGGGCCACCATGGACGAGATTGACGAGACCCTGGACAGGCTCGACAAGGAGGCCGTAGATAAGCTCAAATAGAGCCTTCCTCCGTGGAAGTAGCCAGCCCCGACGTACGTCGGGGCTTTTGGCATACACCCGGTATATACTGAATCATCATTTTTTTATGTGTTATGGTAAAATAAGCTCAAAAAATGACAGTGAAGTTATGTTTTTATGAAAAAATTCATTATTTCTTTCCTCGCAGTTTTTCTTTTGGTATCGAATACTCACGCTCTTCAGGAACCGAAAGAATTGATTGATATCGCCGGTGATCCATACGAAACAGCGATTCGTTATCTGGCCGAAAATAACATCGTTCAGGGGTATCCGGACGGTTCTTATCAGCCGCAAAAGTCTTTGAACCGCGCTGAATTTACCAAAATCATCGTGGGTGCCAGGTTGGGTAGTGAGCCACCCAAACCTGCCGAAGACTGTTTTCCCGATGTACAGAAAAATGAATGGTTCGCTACCTGGGTCTGTTATGCCAAAGATAATGGAATCATTGGCGGTTACCCCGATAGCACCTTCAAACCTGCCAAACATATTAATCTGGCCGAAGCGGCAAAAATTCTGGTAAACACGCTGAACGTTGACCTAAGTACCGACACCAGCGGGCAATGGTACGAGGTTTACATCCGATCTATGCAGAACAATGCTTATATTCCCGATTCGTTCAGAACAGTTACGCAACTGGTAAAGCGCAGTCAGATGGCCGAGATGATCTATCGCATCATGGAGGAAATCAAAAGTAAACCTGCCAAAACCTTTGTCTTCCCGTTGCCTACAGATACTATTGTTTCCCCCGATCTTAGCTGCCTGGATGACCAGGTGCCCGCTTCCGTCGATATGAATGAGGTACGTAATCAGTGGCTCAGTTGGCACAATCAGGCCCGGGCGAACCGCAGCATGGGACCACTTACATTAAATAACGGTTTAGACTACTCTTCCTCCGTTTGGGCCAAGGACAACAAAAGCAGCAAAGAGCTGACTCATAATCGTCCGGGCGGGCAATCGCTCACTGAATGGTTTTCCGGCTTGGGAATCGTGTTCAGAGATCTCACGGGAATGATTTACGGTGAAAGTCTGGGCCTTCGTACTTTTCGCTGTAAGGAGTCCGATTGCACTGAGCAGGCTATAGAAGCCGCGCGTTTTATTTTTGACGCCTTTATGGCCGAAGAAGGAACCAGTTATACAAGTCACTATGACAACGTAATAGAACCGGACTTCGTGGAACTGGGTGTGGGGATTGCCATCGATTACTCCGACGAACTGATGTATCTGGCTACTCATTCTTCTTTTGGCGTGGACAATTACCCCTCTAATCCATGCGAGTGATTGGAGACCCCGGGTTTTTTTAAAAGAAAAAAAACGGAACTGAGCTTGCAATTTTCAGCCGTTTCTCTAAACTTTTGACGCGCGGGGAGGGATGGCAGAGCGGTTGAATGCGGCAGTCTTGAAAACTGTTGGACCCGTAAGGGTCTCCAGGGTTCGAATCCCTGTCCCTCCGCCAGCAGATAATCAATTATTATGAAACTATCATATGCCAAAGGCTTAAGCTTCGGGGTGGCTTCAGGAATCGTCACTACTTTAGGGCTGATGGTCGGGCTCTATTCTGGTACGCATTCAAAACTGGCGGTTTTGGGGGGCATACTGACCATTGCCATCGCGGACGCCATGTCTGATGCTTTTGGTATGCACCTTTCAGAGGAATCATCAGAACACAACGAACATCCCGAAATATGGGAATCCATGATTGCCACTTTTTTCGCTAAACTTATCATCGCCCTGACCTTTGCCTTGCCGGTGATACTGCTTGATCTTACGTCAGCCATTTATGTCAGCTGCGTGTGGGCCCTGTTATTACTCGGGGGCATCAGTATTCTTATCGCGAAATGGCGCAAAGAATCCAAAGTGCATGCCATTCTGGAACATTGGGGGATCGCAACAGCGGTAGTCATCATTTCCTTTTATGTGGGTGTGCTGATCGATAAGTTTTTCGGAAACATTTAGCCGATGGATGTGAAAATAGAAAAATCCTGGAAGACCTTACTTCAGCCGGAATTCGACAAGCCCTATTTTGAGGAGCTGGCTGAATTTGTACGCGATGAATACAAAACAAAAAAAATTTTCCCGCCCCCCAAAGACGTCTTCAGGGCCTTTGACCTATGTCCTTTTGATAAGGTGAAAGTGGTGATTTTGGGACAGGATCCTTACCACGGGCCGGGGCAGGCCCATGGTCTGTGTTTTTCGGTGAATCACGATGTGCCAACGCCGCCTTCTCTTGTGAATATTTACAAAGAAATCGAAGCGGATATCGGAAAGCCAGTGCCCGGACACGGCAATCTGGAGCACTGGGCAAAGCAGGGCGTATTTTTGCTGAATGCCACGCTCACGGTGATCGCCCACATGGCAGGTTCTCACCAGAAAAAAGGCTGGGAAACGTTTACCGATGAAGTGATTCGGCTGATTTCCGAAAAGAAAGAACACGTGGTTTTTATGCTCTGGGGTAATTATGCGGGTGATAAGGCCTGGATGATCGATGAAAGAAAACATCTTATTTTACGGGCGCCACATCCATCGCCTCTGTCAGCTCACAGGGGATTTTTTGGCTGTAAACATTTCTCAAAGGCAAACGAATATTTGCTGTCACATGGTTTAAAGCCGATAGAATGGGCATAAAGAATGAATCAGAAAAGCACATGTTCTTTTTTGCGGCGGAAAAAATTGACTTTTGCAGAAAAAATAGTTTAATATAATACACTCTGTTCTTTGACATTTGGTTTTTGAACTGGGACATCCTTTTCTACTATTCTCCGGCTTCCATGGTGGAGGACGGCGAATGAGAGGGGGAATGATTCCCCCAGTTCAAATAATGCCCCTCGAGGGCTAAAGATCGGAGAGACCGATGAAGAGAATGATTTTCTTGATGTGTCTCGCCCTGGCCCTTTGGGGCTGTGGTGAGCAGTTCGCCGCTTCCCCTGACGGAGGTGTAGCTGGCGCAGGCGGTTCCGGTGGCACAGCCGGTACAGGTGGCAACACCGGCGGTTCGGCCGGTACAGGTGGCACCGGCAACACCGGCGGAAACGCTGGCCAGGGTGGCACCGGCAACACCGGCAACACCGGCGGCGGTGGCCAGGGTGGTCAGGGCGGGGGCAATCCCTGCCCAGACATCACCTACAACGCGGCCGCGGCCCTGATCGGCGAAGCCTGCGCGAACTTGTTCGCTTCGGGCTGCGGCACGAGCAATCCCGTCCCTCGGGAAGAGTTCATCTCGGCCGTCATCGGGCAGGTACCCGAGAAGCTCCAGGGCTACTCGGACCCAGTCGTGGCAACGTTTGGGGATGTGGCTTTGGCTCATCCCGCGTTCTCGGCGATCGAGAAGGCGGTCTGGCTGGAGCTCGTTCCGGTCACACCATTTTTCCATCCGGCCGACCCGACCACCACCTGCTTCGCGCAGGACGTGGTGACGGCCATGGGCAACCTGCCGGACATCTACGCGGTGGTGTTCAGCGCATCGCCGAGTCAAAATCTGGGATCGGGAGTTGGTGCTGTGGATGCCGTCATCTTCAAGGTGTACGGGACGAACCCCGGCAACCATCTCACCCAGATGCTAAGACTGGTGAACAACCTGTCCGGGGGCTACACAGCACCCCAGACCACAACGGCTCTCGAAGCCGTTCTGATTCTGTGCGAGGTTCCTGCAGGCGGTTCGTTCACCACCTACAGCCTGCCTCTCACGGCAGGAGCCGCGGACTTCAACAGCCTGAACTGCTACAAGAACGATGGCAGTCCGATGGAGCTCCACATTCAGGTCGACCCAGTCGCCGTTGGGCAGGTAAGGATTGGGATTGACCCGACCACCATCACCATTCGGGGTAAAGGTCAGGTTAATAATCCAATCTTCACCATCCAATAAATAAGAAAGGGGGAATCACCCAAGGCCACCTCCGGCGTCCGCAATCTAGCGGCGCTGGAGGTGGCCTTTTCGTCAAGTAAATCAGCAAAAAAACCCTTTTCGGCTTCCTCAGCTTGTGATAGACTTTGTAAGGTTACGGCAGGCGCTATTTTTCGCCAGCCCTAAGCCATTCTTTAGCCCATAAACAAGCCTAATAAGTGAGCCCGAAAAAAGAGAAAAATCTTCATGAAGATGAAACGCCTGAGAATGAGTCCGAAAACAAGCCTGAAACGGAACCCGAAACCGAAAAGGGTAACGACAATCAGGAACCGGTTAATCCTCTTTCTTTAAGCATGAACGATACCCCCAAAGACATCGTGAATGAAATGGAGGAATGTTATCTCGATTACGCCATGAGCGTGATCGTTTCGCGCGCCCTGCCAGACGTCCGTGACGGCCTTAAGCCTGTGCACCGCCGCATACTTTATTCTATGCACGAACTGGGCCTTCGCTCAGGTGCCAAATTCCGCAAATCCGCCACAGTGGTAGGTGACGTTCTCGGTAAATACCATCCGCACGGCGACACGGCCGTTTACGATTCCATGGTCCGTATGGCCCAGGATTTCGCCATGCGTTATCCGCTGGTGCACGGTCAGGGGAACTTCGGTTCCATGGACGGCGACAACGCGGCGGCCATGCGTTATACCGAGGCCAAAATGGCAAAGATCACAGATGAACTGCTGGCCGACATCGAAAAGGACACCGTCAGCTTCCGCCCCAATTACGATGGACGGCTCAAAGAACCGGTCGTCCTTCCGGCCCGAATTCCGTCTCTGCTGCTCAATGGCTCCATGGGTATCGCGGTGGGTATGGCCACTAACATTCCGCCTCACAATCTCACCGAGGTCATGACGGCGGTAAAACACCTTATCGATAACCCTGATTCCACCATCGAAGACCTGATGCAGTTCATCAAAGGCCCCGACTTCCCGACAGGCGGCATGATCTACGACCCCGAAGCCATTAAAACGGCTTACGCAACAGGCCGTGGCAGCATCATCATGCGCGGTAAGGCCGACATCGAAGAGCAGAAAAGCGGAAAATTCCAGATCGTTATCACCGAAGTGCCTTATCAGGTAAACAAGGCCAGTCTGGTTGAAAGCATGGCTAATCTGGTACGCGACAAGAAGATAACCGGCATTTCTGATCTCCGCGATGAATCCAACCGTGAAGGCGTACGTGTCGTCGTTGAAATCAAGCGCGACGGCTACCCCAAAAAAATCCTCAATCAGCTTTACAAATATACCAGCCTGCAGTCGTCTTTTGGCTTCAACATGATCGCCCTCATTGACGGCATCCAGCCAAGACTACTCGATTTAAAGGCTATTCTGGAGGAATTTGTGAAACACAGACAGGTTGTCGTCACCCGCCGAACGGAATTCGAGCTTAGGGTCGCCAAAGCCAGGGCCCATATTCTGGAGGGCTTAAAAATCGCCCTGGATGACATTGACGCGGTCATTGCTACCATTCGGGGTTCCGCGACCAAAGAAATCGCTAAGGAAAATCTGATTAAGAAGTTCAAACTGTCCGACTTACAGGCCAAGGCTATTCTCGAAATGCGCCTGCAGACACTGGCCGGCCTTGAACGTAAAAAAATCGAAGATGAGCTCAAAGAAAAACTCGACTTCATAAAAGAATGTGAAGGCATTTTAGGCAACCCCAAAAAAGTCCTATCTATCATCCAAAAAGAAACGCAGGAAATCATCGAGAAATACGGGGATGAACGCCGGACCGAAGTCATTCCCCACGCTGTCGGTGAATTCAACGCCAAGGCGCTTATTCCTAACGAAGATATGATTGTGGCCCTCACGCGTGGCGGCTATATCAAACGTATGAGCCCATCGGTTTATCGTACCCAGGGCCGTGGCGGAAAGGGGGTTATTGGCATGACCACCAAAGATGAGGATGAAATAGCGCAGATCATACACGTCAAAACACATGACGACCTCTACTATTTTACCGATCGCGGCCGCGTGTTCAGACTACCGGCTTACGAAGTGCCACAGGCCAGCCGCACAGCAAAAGGGCAGGCTATTGTCAATCTGCTCCAGCTCGACCAGGATGAATCGGTGACGTCTATGCTGGATCTTAACAAAAGGCAAGGAGACTTCCTCTTCATGGCAACCAGAAAAGGTACGGTGAAGAAGACCTCGGTCAAGGATTTTGACAACGTCCGCAAGTCCGGCCTTATCGCTATCAAGCTTCGTGAAGGAGATAATCTTGATTGGGTCAGGCCAAGTTCTGAAGGAGATCAAATTGTAATCATCACTCGCAATGGACAGTGCATTCGATTTAAACAAAGCGATGTGCGGTCCATGGGACGTGCCAGTCAGGGTGTTCGTGGTATCCGTCTTAAAAAAGACGACCAGGTGGTTGGTATGGAAGTGGTCAGAAACGAAGAATCCAGCCGCGTGCTTGTTGTAATGGAGAACGGTCTTTCCAAAACAACTCAGGTCGCGCAATATCGCTTCCAGGGACGCGGAGGTAGCGGTGTAAAAACCGCTAACGTAACTCAAAAAACAGGTAAAGTGGTTGGCGCTCGCGTTCTGGATAACACCATGAACGGTGATCTGATTCTCATCTCTTCCCATGGACAAATGATCAGACTTCCGATGAAACAAGTCCCAACCTCAGGCCGCGCCACTCAGGGGGTCTATGTCATGCGTCTGAAAGATGGTGATCGGGTTGCCTCCCTTTCACTTATTCTTGATGACGAACAACCTAATGAAACAGGAAAACAAGAGTTGCCCCTAAAAAAATAATGCCAAACCTATGATGCGCCAAATCCGTCTTTTGGTCATATTGATGGCCTTTCTGTGGGTCACGCCCGTTCTGGCGCAGGACTTTACGGGAGACCTTTCACTGGAAGAAGGAAGCATCAGGACGGAAAATTATGTGATAGTCGGAAAGACAGTACGAATTTACGCGACGGTAAAAAACAACTCCGAACAGGATCTTTTCGGGACCGTGAAATTCTATGATGAAAAGCGCGCTCAGTTTATTGGAGAAGATCAGCCCGTATCAGTCATCGCCGGTGGAACCGATGACGTTTTCGTTGACTGGGTGGCAAGTTCTGTGGGGGATTACCCTGTAAGCGCCAGGGTCATTCCGTGGAAAGATGACGGAGACAACCCCAACAACAACAAGATAACCACTTCAATTTATGTAGATGTTGATACAGACAGCGATGGTATTCCCAACCGTCAGGACTCTGATGACGACAATGACGGGACAAGCGATAAAAATGACGCTTTTCCGCTGAATCCGGCTGAATGGCAGGACACAGATGGCGATGGCAAGGGGAATAACGCGGATGTTGACGACGACGGTGACGGAGTCACGGACATTGAGGACATGTTCCCGAATGACGCTAAAGAAACAGTCGACACGGATGGAGACGGAGTAGGGGATAATTCCGATGCTTTCCCGGAGGATCCGAAAGAAAATGCTGACGCGGATCAGGACGGCCTGGGAGACAACGTGGATCCGAACAGTAAAAATAAAGGCCCCGTGCCCTATATCGACACAGAAAGCAACATCGTTTCGGCAGGTACGGTGGTAACCTTCAACGCGTTGAAGGCCAATGATCCGGACGGTGAAATTGTTACTTATGAGTGGGATTTTGGCGAAGGGGTGGAAAATACCGGTGTCATCGCCGATAAAATTTTCGAAAAACCCGGAACCTATGAGGTGAAGCTCAAAGTATTCGATGATAAGGGTGAATATCGAATCGGAAAACTTACCATTACGGCTATCTACCGCTGGCAGACTTTTGCCTTGGTCATCATTGGACTTTTGCTCTTCCTGTTTTTACTTTATATGGTCGCAAATTCAAAAAAAGTCCTTGATAAAAAGAGCAAAAAGAAGTAAAATCTCCAGGCATATCTCCTGGATGATCAGAAAAGAACCTGCGAAATTATAAATTATAGTATTAATTTGACCTTCTATGAAAGCCGATATCCATCCAAAGCTCAATCACGTTGTTTTTGTGGACAGTTCCAGTAAAGCGGAATTTCCCACACTTTCGACCCTTAGTTCCAAAGAAACAAGAAAGATCAACGGCGTTGATCATTTTGTAATAAGAGTGGAAATTTCTTCCGCTTCCCATCCGTTTTATACCGGAAAGCAGACTTTAGTCGACACAGCCGGCCGTGTGGACCGCTTTAAGGCTAAGATGGAAGCTGCCAAGAAACTTCAGGAAAAAGCCAAAGCCGGCAAGGCCAAAAAAGAAGCCATGAGCAAGGAGACCCCCGAAGAAAAGATCAGCCGGAAGGCCAAGGAAAATACGGAAAAGAAGGAGGCTGAAAAAGCGGAAATGAAAAAACCAGCCGTCAAAAAAGCTCCTGCCAAAAAACCAGTCGCTAAGAAAAAAGAAACGGTAGCCAAAAAAGCTCCTGCCAAGAAACCTGCCGCCAAAAAGAAGGCTTAAATTTCCCTGAGAGCCTGCTTTATTTTTTCCTCGAACACCGATTCATCAAAGCGTTCGGCAATTTTGCGTATCACTTTATGATCGTAATGTTTTTCGTTGACCATCAGACGCGTCAGGCCTTCCAAAAGCGATTTTTCGGTGGGCTCGTCAAAGAATTCACCTGATTTTCCGGCCTCCACGCTTTCCGGCACACCGCCCGCGCCGTAAGCCAGTACAGGTTTGCCGGCTGCCATAGCTTCCACGGGGGTAATACCAAAATCCTCCTCGCCCGGAAAAATGAGGGCGCGGCAGTTCTGCATATACTCACGCACCACCAAGTCAGGTTTTCGCCCCAGAAACTCGATATTGGATTTAGCCATAGCTTCCAGCGCTTTCCGCTGGGTGCCGTCTCCAATAATAACCAGCTTCCTGCCCACCTTATTAAAAGCCCGCACCGCCAGATCAATTTTCTTGAAAGGGGTCAGGGCGGATACGATCAGAAAAAAATCTTCGTTTCCCGCTGTCGGCTCAAAAGCTTTAACATTTACCGGCGGGTAGATCACCTCGGAATCCCGTCGCCAGTATTTGGCGATGCGTTTTTGGACATGTTTCGAATTGGCCACAATCTTGTGTGGCTGTTGGGCTGTCTGAAAGTCCCAGATCCGAAGGCCGGTCAGCATATGAGCCGTGGCAAAACGCATTGGTGCCGACATGTTCTTGGTGTACTCATGCGTGTAATCCCAGGCATAGCGCATGGGCGAATGGCAGTAGCACAGGTGCTTCACCTCGCCCGTCTTTATTCCGTGGGCGAAAGCCGAACTGCTTGAGATCACTGCGTCGAACCGGCGAAAATCAAACTGCTCAATGGCCTGTGGCATTCGGGCCAGAAGCCATTTGGGGCTCCTGATCAGCTCATAGTACTTCTGCAGGCGGCTGGAGTGTATTTTTACTCTCCTGAACCATTCCGTGCTTGCCTTTTCGTCGTGAAACAGAGTGTAAACGGGACTTTTCGGATACATATCCAAAAGCTTTCGCAGAACGCGTTCTGCGCCGCCAAGCTTCACCAGCATTTCATGCACTAAGGCAATTTTCATAAGTACATATTAATTCGTGTGACAGAAATTACCAAGAGACTAATTTTATCTGATATACTCAAAAATGAACTAAATTATATGCGCATGAGTGAAATTAAAGATTTAATCATTATCGGAGCGGGTCCGGCTGGCTATACCGCGGCCATTTACGCGGCGCGTGCCGATCTTTCAGTCCTGTGTTTCGAAGGCTGGCAGCCCGGTGGTCAGCTCACCACTACGACCACCGTCGAAAATTTTCCGGGATTCGAAAAAGGGATTGACGGCAAACAACTGATGCAGGAAATGAAAAAACAGGCCGCTGTCTTTGGAACCGAATATATCACCAGAGATATCACAAAAGTGGATTTTTCCCGTCGGCCCTTCAGGGTGTTTGAGGGTGAAAATGAATATCAGGCAAAAACGGTTATCATCGCGACCGGTGCCAAGCCCCGCAAACTGGGGCTTGAATCCGAAGAGCGGTTTTGGGCCAAAGGAGTTTCCGCCTGCGCTACCTGCGACGGCTTCTTTTTCCGCGATAAGACAGTTGCCGTGATCGGCGGAGGCGATTCGGCAATGGAGGAAGCTGATTTATTAAGCAAATTCGCGAAAAAGGTTTACATCGTGCACCGCCGTGAAGAATTCAGGGCTTCCCGGATCATGCTCGACCGCGTGAGGGACAACAGCAAGATCGCGATCCTGATAAGTAAGGCCGTTGATGAAATACTGGGCGACCAAAAGGTTACGGGCCTCCGGCTAAGAGACATACAGTCAGGCAAAATTTCCGAGCTGGCTGTCGACGGTATTTTCCTGGCCATCGGCCACGTTCCCGCGACCGGTATCTTTAAGTCAATCGAAAAAGATGATCTGGGCTATATCATTCACAAACAAAACACCATGACCAATGTCGCCGGCGTGTTCGCGGCAGGTGACTGTGTGGATCACCGTTATCGCCAGGCCATTACCGCCGCTGGCATGGGCTGTCAGGCGGCTATCGATGCCGAACGCTGGCTGGCGGGTCAGTAATTATTTAGGCAGGAGCTTCATCTGATTGGCAATCTGATACCTGCCACTTGTCTTATACCAGTCTATGACCTGGCTTCCCGGGCAACCGGTATAAGCGACATCTTTGTGGAAAATAACATCGCCGGGTTTCAGGTCATAGTACCTCAGGCCGGCCATAAGCACCCTGTAAACAGCGAGCCTGGCCTCTGCGGTGAATTCCTGTTCCTTTTTTTCATAATTCCCCACCACTGAAATGAGCAAATGGTGCTCAGGCGTATGAGAATGATTCTTGTCGTTGGGATAATACCGGGTATTGCTATCCCCCCGAAAAGCAGGATTCCGCCCCTCCAGAATTTCCCCCTCGGGGGTCACCAGATAATGGTAAGCGACATCTCCCCAGCCCTTCCCCCGTTTCTTCTCGGCATTGCCAAGATGAAAGTATACGGCGCCGCCCGCCATCTTCCTTCCTTCTCCGGGTTTTGTGATCACCCGGTCACCTGTGTGGTGAAGCGTGATTTTTTCAATGGGGTAGTTGTCGCAGTTCTCCATATTGCCCAATATATCCGGATTCGGCGGTAACGGAGCCCATTCACCACGGGGCACGACTTTAATTCCCGGAAGAACGACCTCTTTGGGTCGGCAAACGATCTTTGGCTTTTCATGAGGGTCTTTGACAACTCCTGTAACCAGATCACGGCAACAACGAACCCCCGTTGAGTAATCAAAGTAAGAAGCTGGGTGACCTGAAATACTCGCATCACAACCCTCCCTTGTGGACCGGGAATAAAAACCGCCCGCAAATGTGCCGCCCGGGTCATCCACCCATTCATCCAAATTGCCCACCATGTCATAAGCCGCGTCATCACTCCACTTGCTGGCGCATTTTGTGCGCGTGCCGGTTTTTTCGAGGAGGGGGTTGCCCTGTCCATCTTTCACCATGTTCAGTCTTGGGTCATTCAGGGCGCTGCTGCCCTCGGTATGAAGCACCTGAATTGGGTGGGTATCTCTGAATACATTACACAAATTCCACTGATACTTATCGCCGTAGGGGAACTTAGTATCTTCCTCGCTGCGGCACGCCTTTTTCCACTCCGCCGGACTGCAGACCCGTTTGCCTGCCGCTTCGCAGGCTTCTTTGGCAATACGAAGATTGGTGTGTCCGTTCGGGACAGTGCCGCCCTTGGAAACGGCTTGTACCTTAAAAGGTGCACTCAGTTGCCAGAGATCAGGTTCAGGAATAGGCATGCTCAGTCCCTTTGGCGTGGAAAACTCGGCAAATTTGGTCTTCCACAAATTAAAAAGAGCCTTCGAATGATAGTAGCTGGGGTGATAAAAAGGAGAAATCCGCTGGCCATCCGAAAAAATCGATGCCTCGTAGCGGTCGACACAGAATTCATCGGCCACATTCACCATTTCAGGAGGACATTTAGCCGACAAGTCCTTTCGCTGGCTGGGACTTGGGTCACGGTCCCAGGCATTGGGAAGGGCTTTATTCTGAGAGATCGTACATGCCCATTTTCGGGGCGTTGCAACAGGATTGGCATCTTCTTTTTTAATCGGAGTCTTTTCGCTCACTGCCGGAGCCGCAGTGGTAATTTGCGCGGAATTTGTCTGGCTCGGCACTGGTTTAGCCTTTGAATGGTCGGAATTTTCAATCATACAACCATCACAGGCAGCCAAAAAAAGCACCATCGCAATCATGGCCCGCTTGTCCGAACCTCCTTCGAAAGCCGGTGAAACTTGTTCGCGAAGTTTCTCGATAATAGATAACGCGGATTAGGCTTCGGTCTTTTCTTCTTCTTTCTTGGCGGCAGGTTCTTTTTTGGCAGCCGGTTTAGCCGCCGATTTACTGAAGCGCTTCCTCAGATCATCCAAATCAGGTGACTCACCTTCTTTTGGCAGGACTTTCTTCACTTCTTCCACAATCTGCATGAAGACATTCGGATGATTCACAGCCAGTTCAGCCAGCATCTTGCGGTTGATACGGATACCGGCCAGCTCCAGGCCATAAATAAAACGGCTATAGCGGAGCTCGTGTTCACGGCAGGCCGCATTAATACGCAGTATCCATAACTGATGGAAACTTCTTTTTTTAAGACGCCTGTCACGGTAAGCGTTTTCCCCCGCCTTCATCGCGGCGTTCTTGGCAAGCTTGAAAACATTCTTGCGTTTACCGCGAAAACCTTTAGTAAGCTTTAAAAGTTTTTTATGTCTTGCGTGACCCGCGACACCTCGTTTAACTCTGGGCATGATTAATTACAAATTACGAATTACAAATTAACTTCCGGGCAGAAGTTTCTTAAGTGTTCTACTGTATGACGAAGAAGCAACAAGGGTACGGGCAGACAGCCTTTTCTGCTTTTTGGACTTTTGCTGAAGAAGGTGGTTGTGGGCGGCTTTTTCATGGGCGAAAGTGCCTCGGCCGGTCCTTTTGATGCGCTTTTTGGCGGCGCTGGAATTCCTCTGTTTTCCTGGTTTTGCTTTTCCTGGCATATTATTTGGTGGGATTAATAATCATAGTCATCTGATAGCCTTGTTTTCTTGGCTCCTGTTCAATCACGGCGACGTCTTCCAGAAGCTTAAAGAATTCATCCATCTTGGCGAAGCCAAGGTCACTGTGAGCCATCTCACGGCCTTTGAACAGAACCACAACTTTCACGATATTGCGATCTTCAAGAAACCTTCGGGCTTGTTTGGCTTTGATCTCAAGATCATGAATACCGGTACGGATGCTAAGGCGAATGGTCTTGGTTTCTGTCTGTTTTTGGGCCTTTTTCTGCTTCTTCTCCTTCTTTTTCTGACTGTATAGATATGTCCCAAAATCCATAATCTTACAGACCGGAGGACTGCTCATGGGGGATATTTCAACCAGATCCAGCCCCTTTGCCTGAGCACGTTTCAGAGCCTCTTCGGGAGTCATTTCTCCAATCATTTCGCCACCTTCCACAAGAAGCACCTTTGGAGCTCTTATGGCCTCATTAACACGTAAGCGCTTAGCTATATGGTTCTAGTTAGTTTGTAATCAGAATCTTAAAGACCTGCAAATACTAGAAAAGTTGTCTATAAAAGTCAAGTTTTTTCTCTTAAAAAAGTCCAAATCG
>Ga0180007_10001159_pt1 | contig 37703 bp, 34 predicted proteins | sample MM_PC_MetaG_FD_121122 | JGI IMG/M metagenome (GOLD analysis project Ga0180007, IMG submission 121122) | Groundwater microbial communities from the Aspo Hard Rock Laboratory (HRL) deep subsurface site, Sweden - MM_PC_MetaG | ecosystem: Environmental > Aquatic > Deep subsurface > Groundwater... | reverse complement strand
TTTGTTTCCACTCATAGCACAGTTACCGAAGATATCATCAGAGAATATATTAAGAATCAGGATAAAGATCGTTAAATACTGCGGTCTTTAGACCGCAGATAATTTATTATAATTATTTAATAAAGTAGGTGCGAATTAATTCGCACCTACTTTATTTATTTTAGTTTTAAATTAATTAGCCGCCAGATTTATTAAGACATGCTTTGATAAATTCCCTAAACAAAGGATGCGGTCTTAATGGCCGTGATTTAAATTCTGGATGGAATTGACAGCCCAGCATAAAAGGATGGTCAGTTACTTCTACTATTTCCATTAAATCTTTTTTAGGAGAATCGCCAGAGATAATTAAACCAGCTTGTTCCAGTTGCTCTCTGTATAAGTTATTAAATTCATAACGATGGCGGTGTCGTTCAGAAATCTCTTCTGTTTTATACGCTTTATAAGCAACAGTGTCTTTTTTTATAATACAAGGCCAAGCACCCAGTCGCAAGGTTCCGCCCTTAGCTCTATTTTCTGATTGACCCGGTAAAAAATTTACTACCAGATGTTCTGCTTTAGGATCAAACTCTTCGCTGTTGGCTTTAGTAAGTTTGGCAACATTTCTGGCAAATTCAATGGCTAAAATTTGCGCTCCTAAGCATAAGCCAAAATAAGGCAGTTTATTCTCTCTGGCGTATTTGGCAGCTAAAATTTTACCTTCAATCCCCCTTTTGCCAAAGCCGCCAGGCACTAAAATACCATCAAGTGAACTTAATTTTAAAATTTCTTTTTTATCATTTTTTTCCAGTTTTACCGAATCAATCCAGATTAAATCCAGCTTTACCTTATAATGGTAACAGGCGGCTTTTAAAGCTTCATTGACGCTTAAATAAGCATCATTGTTTTCCGTATATTTTCCGATTAAACCGATTTTGATTTTTTTACGGGCTGATTTTATGGCTTTTAATAAATTTTTCCAGTCGGCAAGTTCTGGTTTGCGATAACGTAAGTCAAAATGATTCTGAATTATTTTAGAGATTTTACTTTTTTCAAAATTAACTGGTACCTCATAAATCACTTTAACAGTGGAGGCGGGTATAACTGCCTCTTCTGTAACGTCACAAAAAAGCGTAATTCTTTCTATAGCTTCTTTAGTTAACTTGTAGTCGCTTCTGGCAACAATGATGTCAGGTCTGATACCGCGGCTTTGCAGTTCTTTAACCGAAGCTTGAGTAGGTTTAGTTTTTAATTCATTTGAGGCTTTAAGATAAGGCAATAAAGTCACATGAACAAACATTACCTGTTGTTTGCCTAATTCATGGGAAATCTGGCGGGCAGATTCTAAATAAGGTTCGCCTTCTATATCACCTACTGTGCCGCCGATTTCCACCAATAAAAAATCAGGTTTAATTTTTTCTGCTGCCTCATAAATATAATTCTTTATGGTACCGGTAATATGGGGAATGATTTGAATAGTTTTGCCTAAAAAATCACCTTGCCGTTCTTTTTGTAAAACCATTTGATAAACTTGACCAGTGGTAAGATTTGAATGTTTATTTAAATCAACATCAATAAATCTTTCATAATGACCTAGATCTAAATCACTTTCTGTGCCGTCATCAGTTACATAAACTTCGCCGTGTTGATAAGGACTCATAGTGCCGGGATCAACATTTAAATAAGGATCAAGTTTTAAACTGAATACCTCATAATTACAAGCTTTTAAAATGGCTCCAATAGCAGCAGAGGAAAGGCCTTTGCCTAAACCAGAACAAACACCACCAGTGACAAAAATTATTTTTACCTTAGTCGGCTTTTTCATCTTTTAAAATATTAATGTTTATTTTACAACTTTGACTGCCAATTCTAATTTCTCCAGAAAAATTGCCTAAAGCTTTAATGCTATGTTCTAATTTGACGTCTTTTTCTTTTAAATTAACTTTTAGTTTTTTGTTAATTTTTTCCAGAATTTCTTTTTTACCAATGCCAGAAAATAAAGTGCCGCTTTCCGAAACTTTGGCTTTAAAGTCAAGGGTAAGGTTAGCTAGTTTTTTTAAAATATCTGATGAGTTATCAGTAGCTTTTTGTTTTTGTCGCAGGGTTAAATTATTAGCTTCGGGCGAGTCAGGTAAAACAGCGAATTTTTGAGGTAATAAAAAATTTCTGGCATAACCATTAGCCACTGCTTTAATCTCCCCTTTTTTACCTAGATTTTTAATATCTTTTAATAAAACTATCTGCATTTATATACTGTTATCTTAAAATCATAAAATCTTTATAATGTTGTTTATCTTCCTGCCATTTAATATTTATTTCCTGAATATAAGAGGAGTGACTATATTTTAACCATTGTCTAAACTGCTCCACCTCTTTGGCTGGATTTTGCAAGCAACAAGTAACTGTGCCATCTATTTCGTTTTTTACCCAACCTTTTAGTTTGTTACTTTGAGCAAATTGGAAAATATCATACCTTAAATTAACTCCCTGAACAATTCCCTTTATTTTAAAATAAGCACATTTTGGCATCCTACATTATTTTTTTAATAATTCTAAAGCTTTGTCTAATTGAGGATCTTGGTCATTATTAAAGTTTTCTTCGGTTAATTCAACTTCTGTATCAGGAGCAATGCCAGTGTAGTCTATAGAGCGGCCTTGAGGGGTTAACCAGCGGGCTACAGTAAGTTTTATAGCAGAACCATCATCCAATTCTTCAAGTTCTTGCACTGATCCTTTGCCAAAGGTTTGTTCTCCTATTAATTGGGCAAAATTATAATCTTGCAAAGCTCCGGCAACAATTTCTGAAGCAGAAGCTGAACCGCCATTAATTAAAACAATGGTGGGAAAATTACTCAATTGAGCATCACCGGAAGAAGTATAATCTTGATCATTTTCAAAATTACTAAATGATTCTCTTACCACAACATCATTCTTTTTAACCCAGTAGCCGGCTATTTCTATTGCTGTTTCTAAATAACCTCCTGTATTATTTCTTAAATCCAGAATAATTCCCGTAGGAGCTTTAGTAATTACTTCTTTAACAACATTACTAAATTCTGCAGAAGTATCATCATTAAAGTGAGTTAATCTGATATAAGCAATATCATCCTTCATTTCTAAATAAACGCTTTTTATGTCAATAGTATCTCTTTTGACTTCAATTTCAAGATTTTTATTCTCACTTTCTCTATAAATATATAAAGTTACAGTTGTTCCCTTTTTGCCTCTGATTAAAGCTACAGCATAATCCAAAGCAATGCCAGTAGCATCCTGTTCATTTATGGCTAAAATTTCATCCTTGGCCTTTAAGCCAGCTTTTTGGGCTGGAGAATCAGGCAACGGAGCAATAATGGTTAAACGGTCATTTTTCATGCCAATTTCAGCGCCGATGCCTTCAAATTTGCCTGATAATTCTTCACTAAACTTCTTAGAGGTCTCTGGGTCCAAAAAGACAGAATAAGGGTCATTTAAGGAAGCTAAAGTACCGCTTAAAGCCCCGTAAAATAGTTGGGCCTCGGTAATTTGGCTGCGATCTATAAATTTGTCCTTAATACTGTCCCAGACTTTCCAAAACAGTCTAAAATCAACATCCTCGCTTAAATAACTAGGAACCGTATCTTTATTTAAAACTTTGCCCAGATAGTCATATTCTCTAGACGGCAAATCACCCAATTCAAGCTGTCTGTTTAAACCAAAAACCGTTCCCATAAAAAAACTAATTAGCAGAAGAACAATAATTAAAAGAATTAAAGGAACTTTGGTTTTAAAACGATGAGAAGGAACCGGAGGTGGTGGAGGTGTATATAATTGATTTTCCATTAATTTAGAATTTTAAAAATGAATTATTTATTTTATTAGTTATCAACTTTTTTAATATCAGCACCCAGGGCTTTTAATCGTTTATCAAGATTTTCATAACCTCTTTCAATTGAATAAATATTTCTTAAGATTGACTTACCTTTAGCAGCTAACATAGTAATAAGGATTATAACTGCCGGACGCAAGGCAAGCGGAGACATTATTTCCGCCGCTTTTAAACTGGAAGGGCCATCAATATAAACACGATGCGGATCTGCTAAAGTAATGTTAGCACCTAATCTGGAAAGTTCTGTAAAATAAATTGCTCTATTTTCGTAAACCCAATCATGAATTAAAGTTCTACCTTGTGATTGGGTAGCAATTGGTACAAAGAATGGCAGATTATCAATATTTAAACCAGGATAAGGCCGTCCGTATATTTTTTCTTTTAAAGCTTTTAATTTTGAAGGAAAAGTTTTAAGATCAACTAATTTTGTTTTTTTATTTTTGGAAAAGTGTCTTTTGATAATCCGATAGTTAAATCCCATTTTACTTAATTTAAGTAATTCCACTTCTAAAAAATCTAAAGGACAATTTTTAATAGTGATGGAGGAATTAGTGGTTGCCGCCAAAGATATAAATAACATTGCTTCAATAGGATCTTCTGATAAGTAATACTTCACTTTTTTATTGATTGATTTTTGACCCTGAATGATCAAAGTTGTGTTGCCGATATTACTTATTTTTACTCCCAAAAGTTGTAAAAAATGACACAATTCCTGAACCTGATAATTTGCTGAAGCGTATTTAATCACGGTTTTTTGCGAATTTAAAGCAGCAGCTGTTATAACACATTCTGTGACTGTATCGCCGGATTCATATAAAACAATATCCTCTGTTTTTACTTTGTCAGTTCTGCTGATCTCATAATATTTAGCTAATGTTTTTATTTTTACTCCTAAATTCTCCAAAGCATATAAATATGGTGTGATAGTTCTAGCACCTAACTTACAGCCGCCCGCTTTAGGCAGTTTAAATTTTTTAAAGTAGTGAATTAAAGGACCAATTAAAAGCAAGACTGCCCGTGTAGAAGTGGCTGATCGATAATTAATGGAAGAAAGTTTTAGTTTTGAGGGAGGTGTTATCTTTAAATGATGCGGTTTTAGCCAGGTAATTTTTACTCCAATACTTTCCAAGACTTCAATTATTCTTTTTGTTTCTTGTAAGTCGGGAAAATTTAATAGTTCGGTAGTGCCCTTATTTAACAACGAAGCGCCAAGCAGGCCTAGGGCTGAATTTTTGGAAGAATTCACTTTAATGGAGCCAGCTAACTTACGTTTTCCTTGAATAATATATTTAGACATAGTAAAATTTAAATATTGAATTACTTTAACATTGACTATATTATATTATTTATAAACTGAAATTACAAGGACTATGAATATCCGCGTTACCCGAATAGTTTACACATTTTTTATCTTAATTTTTTTGGTTTTTTCCACTTATTTACTTTTTTATGCTTTGGGTTATCGTTACAATTCCTCTAAAAACCGTATTGAAAAAACGGGTGTATTATTTGTAAAATCTTATCCGCGAAATGCAGAAGTTTATCTGAATGGTAAACGTCATAAAAATAACACCCCCACGCCGGTTAACAGACTTTTATCTAACAGTTATGAAATTAAAGTTACTAAAGAAGGTTACAGTGACTGGTATAAAACCTTGCCAGTTTATCCTCAAACAACCACTTTTGTAGAAGATATAACTTTATTTAAAAATCAATTTGATTTCCAAAAAATACTGTCTGGAAATTTTACTTCCTTATTATTTTCTCCTTATAAAGATAAAGTGGCTTTAGTTGAAAAAAGAGAAAAGGATAATTTATTACATATTTTCCGTCTTAGTGATAATAAAAGCAGGGTTATTTACAATAATGCCGGCTTAAACGATTTACAGTTAAAATCTTTTTGTAATTCTAATGACAAAATAATCGCGCAGTATAACAAAGATCACTTGATAATAGATACTGAAACTGATTATACTGTTTCACTTTTAAATTTAACCGGATATACTTACGAGCAGGTTAAATGTGATTATTTTAATGATAATATCATCTATGCTTTAAAGGACAATAAGCTATATAAGATTGATTTAATGAATAAAGAATCCGAACTTTTGTTGAAAGAGGGAGTTATAGATTTCCAGCCGTGGAAAACCAAGTTAGTTTACATTTATAAAGACAAAGAAAATTATGTGCTGAAGAATTATTTTAATGATCAAGCAGAAGACATTTTAATTTTACCAACTTCTAAAAGTTATCAATTTTTTCCTTCCCCCAAAGAACAAATCGCTTTATTAAATACTGAACAGCAAATCTGTTATATTATTGATCCTAATGATGATCATCCTTATAAAGGATATTTAAAGGATATTATAGAATTAAGATGGTATAATGACCAGTTAATTTACTGGAATAAATTTGAAATATGGGTGTATTTTCCTTTAAATGATGAGTATATTTTACTGGAACGTTCCAGTACACCCATAGAGCAAGCTTTTTGGCATCCAGGAGCGGTTTATGCTTTTGGTCAAACTAGTGATAAGTTAAAAGTTTACGAGCTAGATAGCCGTAACAGAAGAAATGTTTATGAATTATTTTCTTTAACGGAAAATACTGAAAAAAATATTTTTGTAAATAAAAAAGGTGATTATACTTACTTGATCACCGAAATTAATAATCTTCCCGGTTTTTATAAAGTTAAAATTCAGTAATAAATTTTTATTTTTTTTCAGCAACTAATTTATTTGCTCTATAAAGTTCATCAAAAGAAGTTCCAATATCTACCCACCAACCACTCATTATCTCACAGCTTAATTGTCCTTGTTTTAAATATAAATTATTCAGGTCTGTTATCTCTAATTCTCCCCTAGTAGAAGGTTTAAGGGTTTTTATTAAATTAAATACCTGATTGTCATACATATAAATTCCTGTCTGTACCAGATCTGATTTAGGATTTTTTGGCTTTTCTTCAAGAGAAACTACTTTTCCTTCTTTTATTTCTACTACACCGTATTGGGAAGGATTTTTCATGGGAATGGCAAATATCATTGCTCCTTTTTCTTGCTGTTTAAATTTTTCCACAGCTGGTCGTAAATCATGAGAAAAGACATTATCACCCAAAATCACTAAAATCTTTTTATTATCAGCAAAATCTTCGGCTAAACTTACAGCATCAGATAAACCACGGGGTTCATCCTGTACTTCATAAGAGATTTGCAAGCCAAATTCCTTTCCTGATCTTAATAAATTTAAAAACTCTCCGCTGTGCTCTGCGCCGGTAGTGATTAATACATCTTTTATACCTGCTTGGGCCATTTTCTCCAAAGTATAATAAATAACCGGTTTGTTATAAACTGGTAATAAATGTTTATTAACAACCTCAGTGAGTGGTTTAAGTCTAGTGGCAGTTCCTCCTGCTAAAATTATTCCTCTCATAATATTTTTTAAGTTAAATATTCTTTTAAAGCTTCTTGCCAATGTCTCAATAATGGCCTTTTATTATTATTTAAAACGGCAAATTTCGGCCTGATAACCTTACTATTATAATCAGTTGAACTAATGGGCAGTAAATCCGTTTTAATATTTTTTATCTTGAATATTTCTCCAGCAAAATCATACCAGCTGGCAGTTCCTTCATTAATTAAATGATAAATTCCATAAGCTGGTTTTTCTTCTATTAAAGCTTTGACGGCTTGAGCTAAATCCTTAGTAAAAGTCGGCTTACCAAATTGATCATTTACCACCTTTACTTGAGTTTTAAGTTGAGCCAATTCTATAATCTTCTCAATAAAATTTTTTCCTCGCGGTTTACCTTTTTGGGATGCCTTGCCATATAGCCATGACGATCTTACTAAATAGAATTTTTCACAATTTGCCATTAAATATTTTTCTCCCTCTTCTTTACTTGAACCATAAATATTTAAAGCATGTGTTGGATCTTCTTCATTATAACCTTCTTTTTTTATACCAGCAAACACATATTCTGTACTTAAATGAAGAAGAACTATTTTATTTTTCTGGCAAATTTTTGCTAAATTCAAAGTTCCTTCTGCATTAACCTTAAAAGCTAAATCCTTGTTATCTTCTGCGCCTTCTACATCAGTATAAGCAGCGCAATTAATAATTAAATCAGGACTTTGTTGAATAATTTTTTTTTCCAGAATATCTTTTTTGGTGATATCCCATTCAGGAGTATAGGCACTAATAATTTCATTTTGCCTAAAAGATGTCACCATATCATGACCAAGCATTCCTCCTGCACCAAGTATTAAAATTTTCATTTTAACTCAAATATTGTTTTTTATAATATTCTAAATATTCGCCTGATTTAAGCGGCTTCCACCACCACTCGTTTTTACTATACCAACGAATAGTTTCTCTCATAGCTTCTTTAAAATTATATTCTGTTTCCCAGCCCAGTTTCTTTAATTTATTAGAATCTAAAGAATATCTTAAATCATGAGCAGGACGGTCTTTGATAAATTCAATCATTTTTTTATTTTTACCCAGTTCATCAAGTATAATCTTGGTAATTTCTAAATTCTGTTTTTCTACACCTGTGCCGATATTATATATTTCACCAAGCATGCCTTTATGAAGTAAAAAATCAATGGCATTACAATGATCTAAAACATATATCCATTCACGGACATTTTTGCCATCACCATATAAAGGCACTTTTTTATCCTCTAATAAGTTAGTGATGAATAAAGGTATTAATTTTTCTGGATATTGATATGGTCCGTAAAAATTGCAAGAATGCGTTACGATAATTGGCAATTTATAAGTTTTGATATAAGCATAACATAATAAATCACCAGAAGCCTTGGAAGCGCTGTAGGGACTACTAGGCTTAAAAGGTGATTTTTCGGTAAATTTACCTCTTTTAATACTGCCAAAAACTTCATCGGTGGAAATCTGTATGTATTTTGAGATGGTGAACTGTTTAATGCCTTCTAAAAGATTATAAGTTCCTAAAACATCAGTTTTAATAAAATCTTCCGGGTCGCTAATGGAACGATCAACATGAGTTTCAGCAGCATAATTTATAACTGCGTCAAATTGGTAATTTCTGAATATTTTTAAAACAGTTCTTTGGTCAGCAATATCACCTTTGATAAATTTATAATTAGGCTTGCCTTCAATATCTTTTAGATTATTAAGATTTCCGGCATAAGTTAACTTATCCAAATTAATAATTTTGTAATTTGGATATTTTTTAATAATATGTCTGATAAAATTTGAACCGGCAAAGCCTGCTCCGCCAGTAATCAATAAATTCATAAATTTTATGTTCCTATTTCCCAGCTAGAAAGATATTTTTTTTGTTCGGTAGTTAATTTATCAATTTTTATTCCTAAAGATTTTAATTTTAATAAAGCAATTTTTATGTCTGTTTGTTCGGAAACATCATAAACTTTTTTCTCCAGCTTTTTATGATTTTTAGCTATAAACACGCAAGCTAGAGACTGGTTGGCAAAACTCATATCCATAACTGTTGCCGGATGTCCTTCGGCAGCTACCAGATTAATTAACCTGCCTTGAGCCAGTAAAATTATTCTCTTGTTGTTTTTTAAAGTAAATTCCTCAACTAACGGCCTTACCTGAATAACTTTATTACTTATTTTCTTTAAAGTTTTAATATCAATTTCCACATCAAAATGACCAGAATTACAAACCATAGCTCCGTCTTTCATTTTATTAAAATGTTCTTTTCTAAGAATATGGATATTGCCGGTTAAAGTGCAGAAAATATCACCTAAAGGAGCTGCCTCACTCATAGTTTTTACTTCAAAACCATCCATTAGCGCTTCTAAAGCTTTAACTGGATCAACTTCTGTAACAATTATTTTTGCGCCCATGCCTCTTGCTTTTTGGGCAAATCCCCTGCCACACCAACCATAACCTGCTACTACCACAGTTTTACCTGCTAGTAATACATTGGTGGCTCTGATAATACCATCTAAGGTAGATTGGCCAGTGCCATAACGATTATCAAAAAAATGTTTAGTTTGGGCATCATTAACGGCAATAATAGGATATAATAATTTTTTTTGTTGAGCTAAGGATTTTAATCTTATTACTCCGGTAGTTGTTTCCTCTGAACCGCCCCAAATATTTTTAGCTAAATTTTTTCGTTGGGCATGAATGGTAGAAACCAAATCAGCTCCATCATCCATGGTAATGTGCGGTTTAAAATCCAATGTTTGATTTATATGTTTGTAGTAGACTTGGCGATTTTCATTATAAATAGCAAAAACTGCTATTTTTAAATCCTTGACAATAGAAGCGGCAACATCATCCTGGGTAGATAAGGGATTTGAGGCACATAAAGTAACTTTAGCACCGCCAGCTTTAAGAGTATCTACTAAATTGGCTGTTTCTGATGTGACATGCAAGCAGGCAGCGATTCTTAAATTTTTTAAAGGTTTTTTCTTTTGAAAATCCTTTTTAATTTCCTGTAAAACATCCATTTGTTTGGCTGCCCAGGCTATTTTCTTTTTGCCTTTGGTAGATAACTTTAAATTTTTCACTTCATATTTCATATAAATTGTCTTTTATATTTTTAATTTAAATTCTTTAAAATATCTATTTTTAAATTGATCGTAAGTGTATTTATGCGCTTGCGTGCCGTAATTTTCTACAGCATAAACTGCAGCTAAACTTGCTAATTGACCGATCTTAAGCCAGGGAAATTGCAAATAATTTTTAGGAAGCAGTTCTAAATTGCTGATAATTATTCCTTTGATGATGCCTGATCTATAGGCGTCCCCTGCTCCGGTAGGATCTTTTATTGATACTAAACGCGGTTTAACAGCTCTTATACCAATCCTTTCTGATTTATTTTTTTGAATTATTTCTACTACAGATCCTTTAGCTCCTAAGGTGGTAATTAAAACACCGGAGTTCTTAAGTAAAATATCTTTAGTAAAAGCTGTAATTTTTTGCGTCAGTGATAATTCATAGTCATTAACAATGTAAATACTACACTGTTTAATTGCCTGACGTAACTGATTTTTAGTAAACTGAATAATTTGCTGTCCAGGATCAAAAATAAAAGGTACTTTTTTATTGTTATAAAGTTCTACTAAATCAAGCATTTCATTAGGATTACCCGGAGCAATAATAGCTAAATCGTCCTTAGTGATTCTGGGAATTTTAGCAGAGAAGTTCATGGCTCCGGCAAAAAAGCCGGTAATCTGATTATTTTTCTGATCAGTTATAATGTTAGCTGAAGCTGATAAAATCTTCTTATATTTTTTTATGCCACTTAGATTTACTTTTAACTTCTTTAGATAATTCTCGTATTTTAAAAAATCGCTTCCCACTGCTGCATAAAGAAAAGATTTTTCCTCTAATAAGGAAAGGTTGTAGGCAATATTGCCAGCAGCGCCACCAAAAGTTTCGGTATATTTTTTAACGGAAAAACTGACATTAAGTTTATGAATTTCATCAGGAATAATAAAATCTTCAAAATTCCCCGGGAAATTCATAATTCTATCGTAAGCTACTGAACCTGAAACTAATATTCTCATAATCTAAACCAATTTCTTGATATTTCCCATTATTCTTTTCATTTCATCATCAGCTAAGGTTTTGCCCGGCCAAGGATGAAGATTATCATTAGTAAAACGCGGTATAATATGAAAATGAACATGATCAATCATTTGACCAGCAATCTTGCCGTTATTAATTCCTAAATTAAAATCTTTGGCGCCAACTGCTTCGGTAACAGCCGCTGCTAAATAATGAGCGGCGACGATTAAATCCTTTATCAAATCAACGGGTGTATCTAAAAAATTAAGATAATGATCTTTAGGACAAACCAAGACATGACCTTTATTAACGGGATTAATATCCAAAAAAGCAATCAATCTTTTATCTTCATAAATTTTATAGCAAGGCAAATCACCTTCCACAATTTTACAAAATATACATTCCATAATTAATATTTTAGTAATTTATTTAACTAGTAGTCAGACTAATTTTAGCCAGTTAGACTGGCTAACCACCAATTTTAACTCCTTTAGGCCACTGATAAGGAACTTTTTTACTATTCCAAGGAAAACGAAATTCATCCGGCTTTTTATAATTATATTTTTCTGTAGGAATATTGACGATTCTAGCTTCACTGCATTTATAAGCAGTAAAACCATGTAAAACACCTCTGGGAATTTTAACTAATAAATGATTACCCTTTACTTTTGGTTCAGTCAAAATAAACTTTTGCACTTTTTTATAAGTAGGTGAATTTTTTCTAAAATCACATAAAACAACTAAAGCTTTACCTAAAATACAAACAAAATGATCATCCTGCTTTTTATGATAATGCCAGCCTTTAGCTGCTCCTTTTTTAACTACTGTCATATAAACCTGACCGAATTTCTGAAAAAAATTATCATCATTTCTAAAAATTTCCATTAAAAAACCTCGACTATCTTTAATCACCTTTAACTTTTTTACAGCAACATCTTTAATCATTACTTTGCGTTCTGTTAAAAAATAAAATCAGAGAATAAAAAACCAGAATACTTGCTAAAATCGCTATCAAGTATGACAGAAATTTTAAATTCTGTAAATATTGATAACTAAGAATACCCGCACTGATTGCTAAAATAAAAATAATCAATAAACTCTGTTGCTTTTTTCTGGTGCTGTAAACTTCCTTTTCGTTAAAAAAGATAACTATAATTCCACTTAAACATGCCAGAATCAGTAAAGAATTAAGATCAAAATAATTGGAAATTAAACCTACCTTAAAATGTTCAATAATAAAATAAATAACAAAGGTAATAAAAGAAACATTAAAAATTACTTTAGAAATATTTACTATATACCAACCAAGATCATCTAAAAACTGTTCTCTTCTTTTTTCTCTGCTTTTGATAAACATTAAAAATTATTTTTTAAATAATCAATTCCTTTATAAAAAATTTCTTTCCAGCTTAAAGGATCTTTAATTAAAATAACTTTGATCTGCTTAAGGGGAATAACATCTTTTTGATCATTTAATTCTGGAACAGAAATGGCAAAACGTAATTTACGGTTAGTTATTTTTGCCTTAGCTAAATCAAATTTTACTTGATTAACTTTCCAGCCATTTCCCAATTCAGGAGTATGATATCCGCTAATTAAATAATTAATGTCAGAAAAACCTGTTAAATCCCTTAATTGATAAATTTCTGGATTAAAATACGTTTCTTGAGATAAAGCCATTAAACCTCTGCCGGAAATTTTAATATCATTTTTGGGCAGGTAAATTAAGGAGGGAATCTTTGCTGGCGTAAAATAGTAGTATTTATGTGTTTCTTGAATTTGAATTTTTTCGTCATTAATACCAATATCCTGAATTCCTTGAAGATGCGATGTTTCAAAGCCCAATCTGGGAATAGTACTGTATATAACTGTTGGTTTATAGTTCAAGTCAACAAATCCGTCACTGTATTCTGGATTATCCACTAAATAAAGCTTGTTGATAAAAGTTAAATATTTTTGTTTGGTAATAATTTTCCTGAAAAAGATTTCATCCTCACAATCCAATATAACTTTATAAGTTCCTTCTGCTAAATTAGCAACTTTAACTTTGATATTGCGAGGCAATGAAGCTGGATCATGTTTACTGATTAAACCGTCATCTTCAACTTCCTGTTCATAAATTTTAATATTCTGATCATTGTAGATTCTAATTGTTAAATAATCCGGTCCTTCGCTCCTGTTAACATCTTGTACAATAAATTCAAAGTCTAAAGGTTCATTTTTGATATAAGTATAAAAACTGTGTTCACCTCTAAGAGAACGGTTTATAACTGTTTCTTTATCTTGTGGCTGGTAAGCTGGAATAATAAATTTTCTATTTACAGGATAATCATAAGCAGCGAAATTATTCAAATTTTGCGCTTGATCCAAAAATTGATCTAAAGCTAAAAATGTTTTTTCTCGTTGCCATAAACTGCCCTGCTCTCCTTCTATTTTATACCAGTCCAAATTATCCAAAAGCTGATTTTCCAAAGGTTTAAAATCATAATTCCATTCATTTTCACCCATAGTTTCCAAACCGAGTTGAATTAAGGGTTGCGTATCATTTTTATATGTTACTTCTACAATGGCAGTAGCAAAAGTTTGAGGAAGTCTTGTTTCAAAATAAACTGGTTCTTTTTCTAGCTGTTGCCAATAAGAATTGGTTTTTACTATTTTATTTATCTGACTTAAACGGTTAGCCGGAAATAAATTGGTAATAGTCGGAGAATCTTCACTAAAATCATAAATAAATTCTAAACGACCATTTTTGACCAGATCTTTTTGCACCAGCCAAAATAATAACAAAACCGGAGCAATAATAATTATAACTCTGGTTATTTTATATAATCTGCTAAAGAAAATTTTATATTCCATTGTTTGTTTCTTCGGTTAATTTTATCGGATACAAACTTTGTTCTTTAAAACCCAAAATACTAGGATTTACCTCCAAATCAAATTTTTTAAAATACTTTTCGTTGAAATAAGTCAAATCTTCTGAAGAACGAGTAAAATAAAAATAATAAACTGGATAGCCAGCAACTATAAGTTTTTTTACTGCCAGAAAATTTAAATTATTGTTTAATCTGAAAATTACTTTTCTTTTCGGAAAAAAGACTTTATCTAATCTATCAGCTATTATTATAGCATTATTTTCAGTTTTAGTTTGTACTTGACCAGCAATATTTTGATACTCTTTGATATTCTTGCTGATTTTATAAATTCCTTCTTGATTGTCCATAATAACTAGCTGAAAGCTTAAAAAAGCAAAAAACAGCCACAAAGCAGTAACGGTTATACCTAAAGTAATCTTTCTCTTTTTTAATAAATCCACTAAAGGGATAAAAATCATTGGCAAGAGAAAAAGATATATAGGTAACCAATAGCGAATATAAGAAGTTCCAATGGTAATTAAATCAGGATTAGGATTATCATGAAAGCTCCAGCTGCCATAATAAATAACCAGATAAGCACTTACCAACAAATACAAAATCCAATAAACAATAAAAACCTTTTGCTTTTTAACTACTGACCATAAAATAAAAATCAGTATAAAAGCAACACCTAAAATTGTCCAAAAAGGAAAAATACCCCAGGTATAGTTAAGTAAATTTTTAAAAGCCACAACAGGATGAAAACCAAAAGGTAAAACGATTTTTCCCGCTAAAGCAAAAAGTTGATTTTGGGTTGAGGAAAATAAACCAGTATCATAACCAAAAGAAAAATATTGTCCGTAATTTGCTTTATTAAAAAATAAAACAGGAATAAAGGTAATCACGCCAATAACCACGGAAAAAAATAAATAGAGCCATTTGATTTTTTTAAGATGAAGCAAAAGTAATATAAAAAATAAAGGTAAAAACCAAACAACGTCAGAAGTTCTGACCATCAGAGCAAGACCAGTACTAAAACCGAAAAATAAGTAATATAAAATCTTTTTATGACGGAGGGCTTTAAGCCAAAAATATAAAGCAATAATTATTAAAACTATGAATAAAATATTAGGCATCATACTTCGGTTAGTGTAATACCAAAATGCCGGTAAAATAAAAACAAATAATGCTGATAAAAATCCTGCTGTTTTGCCGAATAATTCTTTGATTAACAAATAGAAAAAAATGATTCCCAAAATCGCAAATAGAGGTGTGAAAAACTGAATGCTACAACTTCCTAAAACTTTGGCTAAACTGCCGTAAATTAATGGCAAACCAATAAAGCCAGCAGGAACTGTATAATCATTAATAACACGCATACTACGAGGTACGACCAAACCGTCAGCAATTAGATTGGCATCATCCTGAAATTTTAGAGTGGTTTTACGGGCGAACAGATCACTGTAGAAATAATTAGCAGTTTCATCAGGCGAATTCAAAATCAACTTTGGCTCACCTGAAAAATTATGAGGAAAATTTAGAGCCAAAAATGAATAAATAAAGAAAAAAACCAAACCAATGATTATAATGATTAATAAAGAATAGTCTATTTTTAGCTTTTTATTAAACATAAACTCTATTTAAGAGTATTACAATTATATCAGAAAGAAACTTTTTATTTAAGCTGATTTTTTTACTGTTTTATGATAAAATTATAACATGTCTTACGTTATCAACTGGAAAGAATATTTATTTATCTCTGGTTTTTTGATTATTTTTAACTTGGTTAATTGGAGTAATCCTATTTTTAATCATATTGGCGGAGGTCTTTTTTTGATTTTCCACGCTTTAGTTTTTGGCAATTGGCTTTTTATTAAAAACTCTCTTAGCTACAAATTATTTATGGGATTGTTTTTTATATTAGGTTTGGCCAGTTTAATAGGCACAGCCGCTTTTTATTTATTTAGTCTTAATAATTACGCTTATTTAGCCACTTTGGTTTTAATCTCACTTTGTTGCCTAATTTTAATAATCAAAAAGCCTTTAATCTTAGAACCTGACACTAAACTAAAGTTTAATTTCCGGTCAAAGTTATTATTACTGACTCTAATATATTTATTTTTCATCACTGTTATATTTTATCTTTTACAGCTTGCCAGAACAGATCAAAGTTTACGTTCTCCCTGGGAAGTAGTTGCTCCTGAAATATTTGTGGTATATCTTTTAGCTTGTTTTGTTCTTTATAACCTTATTATTTTCTCTAAAAGCAAGAATGTTTTATCTTTGATTGTCTTACATTTTTTCACCAGCTTTAGCGTGGCTTTAGTTGTTTATCAAATTGGTTTTGATTATGATCCCTTTATACACCGCACTAATGAGAACTTAATTCTGGCTAGCGGCACTTTATTTCCCAAGCCGCTTTATTATATTGGTCAGTACAGTTTAGTTATTTTTTTACATAAACTTTTGAATTTTTCTTTAGCAGGAATTGATAAACTTTTAGTGCCGCTAATGGCGGCTTTATACCTTCCTTTAAGTATTTATTATGCTTTTAAAGATAACTTTAAAATAAAAGAAAAATATCTTTTTCTGGTTATTTTCACTCTTTTAGCGCTACTCTTTACTAATTTTATTTCGACTACCCCGCAGGCCTTGGCTAATTTAATTCTGCTTGTTACTTTGTTTTTGGGAATTTATTTTTTAAGCCGCCCGACTAATCCTTACTGGCCGTTGTTAATTTTAGCTTTTTTTGCTTTATCCATTCATCCTTTAGCGGGCATTCCTTGTATCTTTTTTACTTTTCTATTATTACTTTACCATCATTTCCAAAAAAAATACCTCCTTCCTAAAATTTTGCATAAAGGCATTTTTTGGGAAACGGTAATTATTTCCAGCTTGGCTTTACCAATTGCTTTTTTGATAAACTCTTATACCCTTTCTCAATTAAAAGTAAGTTTAAGCAATGGTTTACTTAATAATCTAAATAATTTCTTGGCATTTTGGGATTGGTCACTGTATTACCGTCCTTTCATTTCTGTTTATGATCTTATTTATACTTATGGCAAAAATCTTTTACCACTCTTTTTACTGTTTGTTGCTCTGGGTCTTTTGTATATCATAAAAAATAAAAAAACCAAAACTTTTCTGATTTATCCTTTGGTTTCCTTAATCTTAATTTTTAATTATCTGTTTTTAGTAATAGGTATCTCTTTTTTTAGTCTAATTTCTTATGAACAAAAAAACTACCCTGACCGAGTTTTAGAAATGAGCTTATATTTCCTGTTACCTTTTGTTATTCTTGCTTTGTACCTCTTCTTTAAAAAGATATTAAAACAAAAAAAATTATTTATCCTTTTGACGGTAATTTTTCTCTCCTTTATTTTGACTAATTCATTTTATCTTTCTTATCCACGTTTGGATAAAATTTCCGAAGCACATGGCTATTCCACTTCTATCACAGACTTAAAAACAGTCAACTTTTTAGAACAACAAAATAGGGGCCTGCCTTATATTGTTTTAGCAGCTCAACCAGTGTCTGCGGCGGCGATCGCTGAACTCGGATTTAAACATTATCATAATAATCACTTTTTTTACCCCGTACCAACCGGTGGACCATTATATCAACTTTTTGAAGATTTGGCCTATAATAAAAGAGATGCTAAAGAAATTATTAGCGAAGTACGCGATTTAACTGGAGTCAATGATATTTACTTTGTCTTGAATAATTACTGGTTTGATGCCCAAGACAGAATTTTAGAACATAAAGAATTAGCTGATAGCTGGTATGCTTTAGACGGCAAAAATTATATTTTTAAATATGTAAATTAATTTTTTTTAAGGATTACTATCCAGTGCCAATTTAAACAGTTTAATAAAGGAATTTTTAGTAATATTTCATCTAAAACTAAAAATATCATTTCCAAAACTCTAGGCAATTTCAGCCTCTTTTTTAATTTTAGAAAGCGAAACAATATTTCCAAACCATAATGAATAAAACCTAGGGTTAACCAGACTCTTTTTATTTTTAGTAATTCTAAATTATTTTTCTTTATAAGTAATTTAAAATTTTTTTTAGAATAGCCCTGGTGAGTCTCATCAGCTAGAGAAGAATCTTTATAGATTTTTAACCTTTTTATTTTGGTAAAAAATTTACCGAATTTCATTAAAAACTTTGTTGGTTCCATAGCCAAAATTATTAAACCTTCTTTTTGGGTTACTCTTTTAATTTCAGCTAAAGCTCTATTTTGATCTTGAAAATGATGAAAAGCAGCGACCAGAAAAACAGCTTCCAAAGAATTATTTTCTAAAGGTAAATTTTGTCCATCACTAACTAAATAAATTACTTGATTTTTAGCAGTAGTATTTTGTTCAATTTGCTCTTTAGTAAACCTAACTGACTGATAACTAATATCAGATTCTATAAGCTGATAACCTTTTTTAACTAATGGCAGGATGTCATAACCTGATCCAGCGCCAATTTCTAAAATAACTGAATCAGCAGGCAATTTATATAACCATTTTTTAAAATAATGATGATAAAAAATATTTCTTAAGCTGTTTAATTGATGTACTTCTTTTTCATCAGCTATGATCTGATCATGGAATTTAGCTTCTTTTTTTTGCCAATCAGTTAACCCGGGTAAATAGATAAAAATACCTTGATGATTCTCAAGATTATCTTTAAATGTATTTCTTATGTTTTCAAATTTTGACATAAATCCAGTAATCTTCTGATATAACTTTCCAGCTGATATTCTTGAATAAATTGTCTGCCAGACACCCCTAATTCAGCCAAATTTTGCCTATTTTGGCTTATTTTATCCAAATAGCGTGTAAAATCACTTATATCGCCTGATTTAAAAATATAGCCAGTTTTATTGTCTTTTACCAATTCCTTTGAGCCACCAGAATCAGAGACTAAAACCGGCACTCCATAACTGTAACTTTCATAAACAACTGTAGGTGAATTCTCCCACCACAAAGAAGGAATAATTGTTATATCAGTATTGAAAAAAATATTCTTTAATTGATGTCGCTGGGAAACTTTACCAGAAAATTTAATCCGAGGATCTGTAGTATTCTTTTTTAACTCATTTAATAGAGAGCCATCTCCGACTAAAGTCAACTCAAAATTTTCCTTTGGATATTTATTGAATGATTCAATTAAAAATCTTACACCTTTTTGTTCTTCTATTTGACCAAGATATAAAAGACGGATTTTTTCCGTTATTGTTTTTTTAGATAAACCTGAATCTTGATCAAAACTTATAGGATTAGGCAAAACAACTTTTGTGGCAGACGGAAAAAATCCGTACTGTTGATGTTTTTCTAAAGCAAATCGCGAAGGAGAAATAACACAGTTAATACCTGAAAATAATTTTTTACAAACGTTTTTATAAATCTTTAAGATTATGGACAACTTTTCAATTCTCCTTCCTTTACGAAACAAGGAACCATGAGGATCTATTAACTGATAATCGTGCAAATAATGAAGATGTTTTATTTTTAACTTAGAAATAATTTTAGGTAGCTGATAAGAAAAACCTTTAAGGTTATGAGTAAAAACAAAATCTGGCTTTTCATCACTAAGGATTTTCTCTACCTTTTTGGCTAACTTAAAATTATAAAGATCAAAATAATGCCAGAGAATTTTTTTAAAAATCGACTGCCCACCAAGTTCAGTGTAAGGAAAAATATTCTTCGGATTTAATCTATATACTTTAATATCTTCTTCAGTATTAATCTGGATATCTTTATCAAAACCTGTGGTAATAACTACCACTTCTCCTTTACTTTTTAAACCTTTAGCAATTAACTGTACGATTCTTTCGGCGCCGCCAATACTATAAGGAGGATATAAATTATTAATTAAACAATATTTCATGAATCTTCCTTTTTGTATAATTCTAAAATTTTTTTTACTATAATATCCCAACTATATTTTTTTTCTACTTTTTTACGTCCTGCTTTGCCTAAATCTTCTCTGGCTGTCTTATGATCAAGTAACCAATTAATTTGCTCTGCTAAATTATCAACATCTTTTGGTTTGACTATTCTGCCGGTTTCTTTTATGCCAACTACTTCCCTTACTCCGGGTAAATCCGAAGCAATTACTGGTTTAGCACAGGCCATTGCTTCCAATAACACCATACCAAAAGCTTCTGATTTATCTATGGAAGGTAGGACAAAAATATCGCATAAATTATAATATCTTACCAGCTCTTCATCTGGTATATAACCGGTAAAAATAACATCTTGAGATACTCCAAACGATTCTGCCAAGTCCTCAAAAACATTTTTTAAATTACCATCACCAACAATCATTAATTTAATATCATTACGTTTAAGTAACTGAAAAGCTTTAAGTAGATAATTAATCCCTTTAAAATAATGAGCACTATCTAAAGCTCCCACAAAAAGAATTACTTTTTTATTTTCTAAATTATATTTACGTATTAAATGAGACGATTTTGGCTTAAAATTAAAAAATTCACTATCAACACCATTGGCAATCTCCACGAATTTATTATTATCTTTCTTTAATATATCACCAATAATAGATTCTTTAGCATAATCAAAAGAAGTAACAATCACTTTATCCGCCAATTTAATAGTACTTTTTAAAAATAACTTATTATAAATTTTAAAAATAATTTTTCTAACACCAAAACCTATCAAATCCATATGATAATGAACAATCAAATTGATCTTTTTTCCTTTGATCATTTTAAGAATACAAATCGGAATACAAGCACCAATAAAGGGATAGTGTAAATGAATAACATTATAGTTGTAACATCTAAAAAACAGTTGCCAGACAACCGCTGCATTACCATATCTAAATTGAGGAGTAACATGACGGACACTAAAAAAGCTTTCGTAATCGTGGTCTAACGAACTATGATAAGGTGTAAAAACAGTTACCTTATATCTCAAACGACTTAAATAATCTGTGAGATAAAAAGCCACATTGCCCATTCCTCCTCTGTAAGGCGGAAAAGTTGAAACTATTTGAGCAATTTTCATATTTTTTGGAAGTTACCAAATGATTAATAATTTTACTATTTGCCAATATAAATCAAAAAACGGATTAATGATGTTTAATAACGGATTATTGATTTCCTGATGTTCAATCTTGCCGGAAAAATCAGCTACTACCTGCTTCTCCTTTTTTCTTCTTAATCTTTGAGTTATTTTACGATGATTTATTATTTTTTTCCAGTTCTTAAAATCAAAAAAATATCCGTAGACTTTTAACTTTTCCTGCCACCAACCGTTTTTAAAAGAAAAAATAAATAAACCTATTTCCATTAATAACAACGCTGGTAAAATCAAGATCAATGTCAGTAAATGATAATTCTGTAATATAACCATAAACCTGTTACGTTCCATAAAATAATATTTTTTTATACTACGGGAAAACTCATACTGATGATAAACAATGGCTTCACGAACAACTTCTTGACGATAATTCATAAGCTTTAAACGCCACCCTAAATCCAAATCCTCGTGATACATAAAAAAATCTTCATTAAAAAGACCGATTTTTTTTAACACCTCTGTTTTAATTAAACAGGCCGCTCCGCTGCAATAATTTATTTCCTTAATATTTTGAGGAAGCTCATCAATTTTTTGCTGATGACCATAAGTATAGCCAAAGCCCAAAAAATGAATTACATTTCCTAAACTATTCACTTTTTGAGTATCTGGATAAAGCATTAAAAGCGGTTGCACTGCCGCAAGATTATTATCTTTTTCTATAGCCAAAATCAATTTATCTAAAAAATTAACGGTAACAATAATATCCTGATTTAACAGAAAAACATAATCAAATTGCTTTTTAATGGCATATTCCATGCCAATATTATTTCCTTTGGCAAAACCCCAATTATTATTTTGCGGCAAAACCAAAACTTGAGAAAAATTCTTGTTGATATAATCAACTGTCTTATCTGTTGAACAATTATCAACAACAATAACTTCAAAATTTGCCAAATTTGACCTACAGTCAAAAATACTCCCTAAAAGTTTGGGGAGATACTTTTGTCCGTTAAAGGTAAGAATAATAATGGCAACTCTTTTCATGATTTTTCTTTGTCTTTTTCCTTATCTTTTAAAGCTAAATGTCTGATTATTTTGGTTATTTCTCGTTGCTGTTTATCAATTTTTATATATAATCTAAAAACTAAATAAAAAAGAATTAAAGTGGCTACATAAATTGCTAGATCCACTCCCCTGCCAATACCCAAAAAACTGGCTAAATATGAAGTGGTTTGCGGTAACCAGAATACAACCAAAACTACTAGCCAAATCAAAAGCCAACTAATAAATTCTGAAATTTTTAAATAGTTTTCTTTAAACTTTTTAATTAGTCTAAAAACAATTAAAACAACAAAGATGGTAACTATTATTTGTAAAGGCAAATAAATCATTTATTAATTTTTCTCAAAAATAAATCACTTAAAATTTTTAATCCACCCATTAATCCTTGTCCAAATTCATTATAAATAATTGTAACCGGCACTTCAACAAATTTAAGTCCCTTAATCTTTATCTGTTCAATAATCTCTGTACTATGGGCATAACGGTCTTGCGTTATGTTTATTTCAGCTAAAGCTTTTTTTGATAAGGCCCGAAAACCATTATGCGCGTCAGTAAGTTTTAAACCGAACATTAAATTTTGTAAGATCGAAGCTGGTTTTAAAATTAACCATTTTTTAAAAAAAGGCGTCTGATCATTTTTTGTCAAAAACCTTGAACCTAAAACTATATCTGCCCTGTCTTCTATTAAATGTTTAATTAATAAAGGAATCTCTGCTGCTTGATGTTGCCCATCTGCATCAAAATGAACAACGATATCAGCTTCCTGACTTAAAGCGTATTTATTTCCTGTTTCCAAAGCTGCACCCTGACCTCTGTTTAAAAGATGTTTAATAACTTTGACCTCTTGTCTTTTTGCCACTTCATAACTATCATCCGTTGAACCATCATCAATAACTACTACTTTACCATATTCCTTTACTTCATCAATAACTTTTGCTAACTTTTTAGCTTCGTTATAACAGGGAATAATAATAAAAACATTCATAAAATTTCTAATTAAACTATTTGCCCATAGCTACATAATTGAAACCATATTTTTCCAAAGTTTTTCTATCTAATAAGTTTTTGCCATCAAGAATATTCGGCTTTTTCATTAACTTTTTAATGACTGGCCACTTAAGTTGTTTAAACATCGACCATTCTGTGGCAATAATCAATAACTGACTTTTTACGGCCGCTTCTTTGGGGCTAGAACAAAAAATTATTTTACTATTTAAAACTTTTTTGGCATTTTTAGAAGCTTTAGGGTCAAACACTTTTACTTTGGCACCTAATTTATTCAACCAGTTAATTATATCAATAGCTGCTGATTCTCTAATATCATCTGTATCATTTTTAAAAGCAAGTCCTAAAACCGTTATAGTTTTTCCTTTGACGTTATTTAAAATTTCCTTAGTTTTCTTAATTACTAATCTACGTTGTAGATTATTCACTTTAATAACAGCCTTAAGCAATTTAAATTCATAACCATTACCGGCTGCCATTTGCTTTAAAGCTTTTACATCTTTAGGAAAACAACTTCCGCCATAACCAATTCCAGCCTTAAGAGAATAAGGAGCAATTCTTTTATCCAAACCCATACCTTTAGCCACTTCATCAACGTCAGCGCCGACTAATTCACAAAAATTGGCAATTTCATTAATAAAGGAAATTTTGGTAGCTAAAAAAGCATTAGAGGAATACTTAATCAGTTCTGCAGTTTCCAAATCAGTAATCATTTTAACAGTTTTTATTTTTTTAAAGATATTCATTACTTTTTGAGCGACTAATTTATTATCAGCTCCCACTACAATCCTGTCTCTGTGGAAAAAATCTTTTACAGCCTTACCCTCACTTAAAAATTCCGGGCAGGAAACTATATTAAATTTATGAGAATTTTTAGCTAAAATTTTCTCAACCAATCTGCCGGTACCAACTGGTACCGTACTTTTATTAATGATCATTAATGGTTTTTTGGCATAACGAGTAATATCTTTAGCCACTTTCTTAACAGCCGAAAGATCAGCACGGCCATCTGCTAATGGCGGAGTTCCTACACAAATAAAAACAAAATTACCTTTATTGATAGCTTCCTTAAAATTAGTAGTAAAATGTATCTTTCTATTTTTAAGATTTTTTTTCAACAAAGAACCAAGACCTGGTTCATAAAAAAGAATTTGGCCTTTTTCTAATTTTCTAACTTTTGCTGGCGTACGATTCACTGCCCAAACTTGGTGGCCTAAACTTGCCAAACCGCAAGTAGTTACTAAACCTACATAACCTGTGCCAATAACTGTAATTTTCATACTTTATTAATATTTGATAATTATTAACTAACTTATAATAGTTTTAAACAAATAATCCATACGGCTGGAAATATATTCCCAATTGTATCTAGCATTAATGATTTTCATAACATTCTCGTGTAATTTATTTTTTTCTTCTTGATTCATTTTACTAGCTCGTTTGATAACTTGGGCAATATTATCAGGATCTTGAGGTTTACACACTAAACCAGTTATACCATCTTCTAAAAAATCAGGTATGCCACCAACCAAGGTACCAATCGTTACTAAGCCAGTTGCCATAGCTTCTAAAAAAGCATTGCCCAAGCCCTCGCTTAATGATGGCCTTATAAAAATATCGCTTGCTTTAAAGATCTTAGAAAGTTCTTGATGATCCTTATAACCCGTAAAAACAACTCTTTTTTCCAGACTAAGTCTTTTGGTTATATTTTTCAATCTTTCTTCTAATTCACCCACCCCGCATATATAAAAACATATATTTTCCGGCAATTGTTTTAAAGCTTTAATAACATACTCAATACCATTTTTTTCAACTAATCTTGAAGCTGTTACGATAACTATTGTTTTATCAGGAAAACCAAAACTTTGACGGATTTTTTGAATCTCTGTTTGTGGATAATCTTTAGTAAAAATATTTACATCTACACCATTAGGTACAACTTCGGAAAACTCACCGCTAAATCCCATTTTCTTGCCCCATTGATAAAGGTGATTACTAATCGCTTGCAAGCCATCGGCCTTAGTAAAAATTTTTTTAAAACGATTTTTAAACCAGGCAACTCTTTGGGAAATATATTCAAAAGAATCACCTTCCTGTAAAGTCAAAAAATACGGAATGCCTGTTTTTAATTTAAAACTAAGAGCAGCAAAACCACCATAGCTTGCCATAACTGCCCAAACTGCTTGATAATTATTTTTTTTGTGAAGTAACAAACCCTTTTTATATCCTCTTGAAGCTAAATATAATTTATCTACTTTAGGTACACCAACACCAACACGATTTACCATGATTCTGCCGATTTTTTCCTGGGGCAATAATTTTTTATCCATCAAGGCAGTCACCATCTCAAATTGATAATCAGTTAAACGATCAGTGATTTCCTTAACAGCTACTTCTGCTCCCCCGACAAAAGGATAATAGGCAGTTGAAAAAATTAATATCCTTTTTTTCATTTTATTCTTATATTCTGGTTGATAATATTTCAATTTCCTGAAACATTTCCTTAGTTCTTTTTGCTAGGAGATTCCAATCCTGATCAAATTTTACCACTTGTACATAACGTTCATTTTCTAACCAAGCTCTTTGCTGTTCATTAATTTGAGCAATTAACTGCCAGCGGTGAGCTTTTCTGAAAATCAACTTATAAATTGGTGAAAGCCACCTTCCTTTTTTGGCTAGCTTTTCTGTAAGATCACCTTCGTAAACACTTAATAAAATAGGAACATTTTTACTAAATGTAGAAAATAAACAAGCAGCCAAAGCACCATAGCTTGCCATAATTCCCCAAGCAATGCGATAATTATTTTTCTTATGCAGTCTTTTAGCTAACTTTAAAGCACGCAGGGGGAGTAAATACTTATCCAGCTTTGAACCAATACCCAAACGATAAATATGAACTGATTGATGATGTTCTTCCTTGGCAAGATTTTTATCAAGCAAAGCAGTTATTATATCAAATTCCCAGCCAGGCAACCTTTTAATAATTTCTGCTACTGCTTCTTCTGCGGGACCCTTAAAAGGTAAATAAGCAGGAATAAAGACAATAATATGCGGCTTTTCTTTTAGCCTTTTTTTAAAATCTTCAATGGTTTTTTCTAAACCAACATTAAAATCAGTTTTTAGCGCCCAACTTATTGATTGTTGAAGTTTAGTAATATCAGCTTTTCTTCGTTTAACATCGCCTAATCGACCAGGTACTTTTTCATAAGGCAAATGAATAATCTTGCTGATTGATTCAGTTTTTTCCCTAATCAGCTTTGCTAAATTAATAATTGATCTTTCATCAGGATTACCGATATTAACAGGTTGATAATCAGTTTCATATTCCATCCATTTAACTAAGGCCTCTATAAAATCATCAATATAACAAAAGCTTCTGGTTTGTTCACCATCTCCATGGACAGTAATATCTTCATTTAAAAGAGCTTGTAAAATAAAATTAGAAATTACCCGACCATCATTAAAAACCATTCTTGGTCCGTAAACATTAAAAATTCTCACTATGCGCGCATCTACACCATATTGTAAATAATAATCTTTGGTTAAAGTTTCAGCCACTCTTTTACCTTCATCATAACAAGCTCGTTGGCCTAAAGGATTAACATTGCCCCAGTAAGATTCATCCTGGGGGTGTTTTAATGGATCACCGTAAACTTCGGAAGTTGAAGCCTGTAAAAATCTTGCTCCGGTTTTACGGGCTAATTCCAACATCTGTTGAGTACCAAAAACACTGGTATTAATTGTTTTTACAGGATCAAATTGATAATGAACAGGTGAACCAGGACAAGCCAGATTATAAATTCTATCCAATTTATCTATTTTATAATTAAATGGTAAAGAAATATCATGTTTAATCAGTTTAAAATCAGGATTTTTAAAATGATGAACAATATTTTCCCTTCGTCCGCTAAAAAAATTATCTACGCAGATTATTTTATGACCCTGTTTTAAAAAATAATCAATAAGATGACTACCAATAAACCCTGCCCCGCCTGTAACCAAAATTCTCATAATTTATACGTTATCTTTTTGAAAATAGTTAATAGTCTTTTTAATGCCTTCTGTTAAATTTGTTTTGGCTTGCCAATTTAATCCTTTTTTAGCTTTAAGTGGTTTTAAAGCGCTACGGTAAATTTCACCTTTAATGGCTGGTTTATATAACGGTTTCTTTTGTAATATCTGACCAGCTATTAAACTGTATAATTTATTAACAGACGTTTCTTTAGCAGAACCAATATTATAAATACCATAACCTTTATTTAGAGATTTTAAACAAGCTTCAACTACATCGTCAACATAAATAAAATCTCTTGTTTGATTACCACTGCCATTAATATAACAAATTTGCTTTTTTAATAATCTATTAACAAAAATAGCGATTACGCCTGCTTCTCCATAAGGATCTTGTCTGGGTCCGTAAACATTACTTAAACGTAAAGAAATAAAAGGTAATTTATAAAGTAATTGATAAAAGTTCTTTAAATAAATATCAGCCGTTAATTTAGAAATGGCATAAGGTGAAGTTGGTTGTTCTTGTTCTTTTTCCGCCGTCGGTATAACTTTAGCTTCTCCGTAAATTGCTCCGCCGGTAGAAATAAAAATAATCTTCTTGACCTTAAATAAACGACAACACTCAAATATATTTAAAGAGCCAATAATATTACTTTGAGCATCCGCTAAAGGATTCTTTAAAGAAAAATTAACGCTTTTTTGAGCTGCCAGATGATACACTGCTTCTGGTTTTTCAACAGTGAAAATCTTTTTAACCTTTAAAGATTCAACCTTAACTTTATAAAATTTCGCTTGGGGGTTAACAAATTTTTTATAGCCGGTTGATAAATCATCAATTACAGAAACTTTATGTTTTTTCTCAATTAATTTATCAACTAAATGAGAGCCAATAAACCCTGCCCCGCCTGTAACCAAAATTCTCATAAATTTCTAAGGTATTGTTTTAAAGTTTTAACTTTATCAGTCTTTTCCCAGGTAAAACTAGGTTCTGTCCTGCCAAAATGACCATAAGCGGCTGTTTTTTTGTAGATTGGCCTTCTTAATTTTAAATAACTGATGATTTCAGCAGGTTTTAAAACAAAATGTTTTCTCACTATTTTTTCTATTTTTTTATCAGAAACTTTTCCTGTGCCAAATGTTTGTGCCAAAATACTGATTGGTTCAGCTCTACCAATGACATAAGCTAATTGAATCTGACAAACATCTGCTAATTTTGCTGCTACAATATTTTTAGCGATATATCTTGCCATATAAGAAGCACTTCTATCCACTTTAGTAGGATCTTTGCCTGAAAAACAACCTCCGCCATGACTGGCATAACCACCGTAAGTATCTACAATAACTTTTCTGCCTGTTACTCCGGTATCAGCTGGCGGACCGCCTTTAATAAAACGACCAGTGGCATTAATAAAAAATTTGGTTTTTTTATCAATCAATTTACCCCCGATCGGTTTTATAACTTTACTAATAATATTTTTTTTTAACTGAATTTCGGAAACAACATCATCATGTTGTGCTGCTACTACTACAGTATCAATTCTTTTTGCTTTACCATTTTGATATTCCACGGCAACCTCTGTTTTACCATCAGGACGTAAATATTTTAAAATGTTGTTTCTTCTTAAATCTGACAATTTCCTGGCCATTTTATGCGCCAACATAATAGGCAAAGGCATTAATTCTTTTGTTTCATTGCAAGCATAACCGAACATTAAACCTTGATCACCTGCTCCTTGTTCTTTGTATTTGCCTTTACCTTTATCCACTCCCTGGGCAATATCAGGTGATTGTTCATCAATAGCCACCATTACGCCGCAATCATCTCCGGCAAAACCGTCTTTACCGTCATGATAACCTATCTCTTTTATTACTTTTCTGGTAATACCGGCAATATCCGCATATGCTTTAGTACGGATTTCGCCAGCCACTACCACTAAACCGGTAGTAACTAAGACTTCTATACCAGTACGACTTTGTGGATCTTTTTTTAAAAGTTCATCTAAAATAGCATCTGAAATCTGATCACAAATCTTATCAGGATGACCTTCGGTAACAGATTCTGAAGTAAAAAAATATTTGTTCATAAGGTAATTCGATTAAAATTTATTTATCTAAAGTATTATTAAATTGGGTATCTAAAAGCTGTTTATGAGCTAAGGTATATTCAAGTGTTTTTTTAAAGCCGTCTGTAGGATTTATTAAAGGAAACCAACCCAGCTGATTTCTGGCTTTAGCAATATTAGGCAATCCCAAAGGAGACATAAATAATAGCGGCGGTTTAAACACGATTTTAGAGGAAGAATTAGTTAATTTAATAATTTCTTTGGCTACATCTACTAAGGAAACTATTTCCTCGCTACCCAGATTAAGCGGACCGTCCAAAGTACTACCCATAAATTTAATTAATCCTTGAACAATATCATCTACATAACATAAAGTGGTAGTAAGATTCTTATCACCGTAAATCACCAAATCTCTGCCATCCAAAGCATTAAGAATAAAATCAGGAATCATCTGGCCATCGTTTAACATCATTCTTGGTCCGTAAGTTCTAAAAATTCTAGCAATTTTAAATTTCTTTTTATGATATAAAGCGTAGGTATTAATCATGGCCTCGGCAAAACGTTTGCCTTCATCATAACAAGCACGCGGACTTAATGTTTTAACACTTCCCCATTCATCTTCTTTAAAAAAGTAATTATCCTCACGTCTAGGACCATAAACTACAGCAGATGATAAATGCAAAAATTCTGCATCATATTTCATTACTAAATCTAAAACATTTTTTACGCCAACAGAATTTGCTAAAATCGTTTCAATCACATAATTATCAAAATTTTTTACAGAAGTTGGGCAGGCTAAATTATATACTTCCTGAATCCCCTGCACTTTAACACTAAACTTTGCCAGTTCTGGTGATTTTCCAAAATCCAAAGGTTCACTGATATTATGTTTAATAAAGACAAAATTAGGATTCTGTAACAAGAAACGAATATTTTCTACACTGCTGGAAAGAAAATTATCTATACATATTACCTGATTCTCTTTGACTAACTCTTCGCATAAATGACTTCCTAAAAAACCTGCTCCTCCTAAAATTAAAATATTCTTTTTTTTAAACTTTGCTTTAGTTGTCATATTTTCTTGTTAAATTATTATATTTTACTAAAAATAGTTCTGCTAGTGTTTTAAAATAATCAATGAACTTTACTTCTGATTTAGGATTATCAGTCCAAATTACAGACAATTCTTTTACCTGATATTTATATTTTTTAGCTAAAAAAAGTATTTCAAAATCAAAACCCCAACCTGCTAATCTTTGCTTTCTGAATAATTCCAAACAGTGACGTTTAAAAAGTTTAAAACCACATTGAGTATCTTTAAATTCCTTAAGTAATAACAGGCGGACTAATAAATTTCCTAGCTTACCATAATTTTCCTTAAACTTTGGTTGATGGATATTAATCACTGAGTCAGGTAATTCCCTTGAAGCGATTACTATATCAGTATCATTTTCTTTTATTTGCTGAATAAAAACGGGTAGGTTATTTATGGAAGTTGAGTTATCAGCATCCATAAAAAGCATTAATTCTCCCTGGGCTGCCAACATGCCTTTCTTGATCGTTTTCCCTTTACCTAAATTTTTAACATTTTGCAAAAGAACTAAATTAGGGATTTTTAAATTTTTAACATTTTTAAAAGAATCATCCGTACTGCCATCATCAACAACTATTATTTCAAAGTTAAAATTTTTTTCTTTTAGGAATGAATTAACCTCTAAAATTGTTGCTTGGATAACATCTTCCTCATTATAAATAGGCAAAACAACGCTTAAATCCATAATTATATACGCAATAAATTATACTTAAAATCTAATGATTTAACAAGGATGAAGAACTAAAATTTATACTACTTTATAAATCATTCAAATCTGGAAACATCTCATAAGCTTTTTTATTAAAATCAGGTATTGAACCTACCGCCTGTCTAATAATATCTCTAGCCTTTTGCTTTTCGTTTCTTTGTAAATATAAGGAAATAAGTTCTTCGTAATAACCGGGTTCTTGTGATTCTAAAGATATTAATGATTGATAAAGATAAATTAAAATATCCTCTTCATTTGTTTCTTGGTAATGCGGCAAAAGCTGAAGCACTTCCTCAATATTATTAAACTGAAAATCATTTTTTATAGCCAAGGTAGCGTTTTGATACGCCAAATCATTATTTCCTGCTCTGGAATAAATAACATATTTAAGCCAATAAGGATAAGGAATTGAATCAATTAAGGCAATACTTTGATCCAAAGAAGCTAAAGCTTTATCAGGTAGATTAGCTAAAACATAGCTTTGGGCTTCTTGCCAAAGGAGTTGTATACGTTTAGGACTTAATTCTTTGGCTACTTTAAGTTCTCCTAAAGCCCCTTTTATATATTTATTATCGCCGGTTAGTTGAGCAAAGTTATTATATAATTTAATCAATAAAAAGTTGTTATGGACATTAAAAGGATCTAACTTTATTGCCTCTTGAGCATAATGTTCAACTTGGTTAAAATCCTCTTTAATTTGTTCTTGAGACAATGACTCCCTATTTTTATAAATAATTTCTGGTAAATGTTCAGCTAATAAAAAAATATGATCAATAGGATTGATGGCAGTCTTAATAGACTTTTCAAAATTTTCCTTAAACTCTTGATAATTTCCAGTTTGTCCAGCTCTAGCAGCTACAATACCTTTAAAAGAATATTTATTTGCCCTTACTTCCCTTATATTTATACCAAATAAAAGTAGAGAAAAAATAGCTATAGCAAATAAAACAGGAATCACAACTGGTACTTTACTTCTTTTTCTTAAAAATTCCTCGTCAGTCTTGTAGGGGGTTGTATTAATTCTATTTAAAAAATCCACTAAGCCAAGCAATAAAAATAATGGAATGTAACTATTAATAGAGTCAAAGACAAAAATATTTTGAATAAAATAAGCAATAAAAATCAGAGCAATAATTACTACTTGCGCTGGATACCCTTGTTTTTTATAAAAATCCCATAAAATTTTTAAGACAACCACAAAAATTGATAAATAACTCAACAATCCAAAAATACCCAGCATAGTCAGCATGTCAAAAATAGTGTTATGAGCCCGATCAAACCAAATTTCACCTCCTGTATATTGGAAAAAATCTGGAGTTAAATATTTGTTAAAAACGATACTAAAATTTTCCGGACCCACTCCAAAAATAGGTCTTTCTTTAAAACCTTCCCAAGCAGCTTTCCAGGCAATAAACCGCGTTTGGATAGTATTATTACTTATAGATATATCACTAAAACGTTGAAAGTAGTAATTGTTCTTTACCCATGGTTGCTGATGAAATAAAGTAATAGATAAACCAAACAAGATTAGAATTATGGAAAAAATAATTAGAAACTTCATTGATTTCTCTTTATAAAATTTAAGGATGAAAGAAAATAGTAAAAACAAAATAATAGTAAAAACAAAAGCTAGTTGTGCTCCCCTGGTGGCTGTTAGAAATAATATGATTAATTGCAGGAAAAAAATCAGAAAATAAACATATTTTTCACTCCTGATTTTAGCCTTAACGAAAAAATACCAAGAAATATATAAATGGAATAAAAGATAACTGGCCAAATAAGCAGCATTGCCAATAGTACTGTTAACTCTACTCAAGCCACTCTGTAAAACAAAAGGGAGATTAAGATCAAAATATTGAGCTAGTGAATAAAAACAGATTAACACACTAACTCCTAATGTAAATTTTAAAAGCCGATACCATTGTTTTATTTTAGTAAAAACATTAACTAAAACCACCCACCATAAAAAATAATGCAGAAAATTAAAAAAACCACCCATTCTTTCTGAATCACCCCAAAAACTTTTAATAACACTTAAGCTGGTAAAAGTCGTAACAAACCAGATAAAAACAAAAATAGCTAAACTCCAAAATAATAAAGTTGTTTTAGGCCGATATTTGGGAAAATAACAAAGCAAAATCAACCAACTAAAAAATACTGCTTCAACAATAATCCTAAATATAATTGTTTTAAATACGATATAAGGAAAAAAAGATTCTTTGACCACAATCAAAGGTACCATTACTACTAAAACACTGCCTATAGTAATAATATTTAAAAGAATTTTTTCCAAACCTTTATGTTCGTTCATAATTTTTTAATAATATTGTCTTTACTTTACTCTTTTTTGAGTTATTTTTCAAGACAACGTACCTTGATTTTATCCAGTAATTCTAGTATAATCTAACTATTATAATTTTAAGAAAAATAAGTATTTCATGAATATCAAAAAAATCATTATATTACTGGGAGATATTTTATTAATGATTGGCACCTTGTGGCTGGCTTTGTTGATTCGTCATAACACAGACTTTTCTTGGGATATCTTTAATACTCACTGGAAAATTTTCGGCCTGCTTTATCTTTTATGGCTACCGATTTTTTATTCATTCAGCCTTTATGATATCCGTGCCAATGTTTATGTTATACCTTTATTAACCAACTTACTTAGAGCCACTATTTTTAATACAATTATTGCTATTGTTTACTTCTATATTATCTCATCAGATACTAATATTACTCCTAAGACAATTCTCGCTCTAAATATCATTTTACTGACTATTGGTATGTTCCTTTGGCGGCGAATAGTTATCTCTTTTAGCCAAGCTCCTGCTCTGGAAAAAAATATTATTTTTATTGGTTGGGATCCTTTAATCAAAGAGATGTTAGAGGATAACTTACCTTTTGGTTATAAAATAAAGGCAATTTTTAATACCCCCTCATATCTTAGAGAAGGAATATCATTACCTATATACAATGATTTAGAAAATCTAACTGAAGTGATTAAAAAAGAAAAAATTCAATTGATAGTTTTAACAAATTCCTTAGATAGAGAAGTAACTAATAAACTTTTTAATTTACTAAAATTAAGAATAAATTTTATCAGCTTAACCAACTTTTATGAACAAGTCTTCCAGATAATTCCTTTATCCATAATTAATCAAAGTTGGTTTTTGGAAAACCTTTCTGAAGGAAATAAATCACTTTTTGAAATTCTAAAAAGATTACTTGATATAATTTTTGCTGTCATCTTTGGTATTATTTCACTGCCTTTTATTCCGCTGATTATGTTACTAATTTATTTAGATAGTAAAGGTCCAATCTTCTTTATCCAAACTAGGACCGGTGAAGACGGTAAGAATTTTAAAGCTATAAAATTTAGAACAATGTATCAAGATTCCGAAAATAAAGGACCAATGTGGGCAAAAGAAAACGATCCCCGTACTACTAAAATCGGACGATTCCTAAGAAAACTAAGAATTGATGAAATCCCCCAATTGTGGAATATTTTAATCGGTGAAATGTCTTTTGTAGGACCACGTCCTGAACGTCCAGAATTTATTGAAGACTTAGTTAAAAGCATTCCTTTTTATCACGAAAGATTACTAGTAAAACCAGGGCTAACTGGCTGGGCGCAAATTAATTTCCCTTATACTTCTACTACTGAAGATAGCTTAAAAAAACTGCAATTTGATTTATATTATATAAAGAATAGAAGTTTAATTTTAGATTGGGGAATTATGCTTAAAACATTAAATATAATTTTAAAAGGATCTGGCAGATAATATAATATGAAAATATTAATAACAGGCGGAGCCGGTTTTATCGGTTCCAATTTAATATCCAAGCTTCTTAAACAAAGCTATGAAATAGTCGTTATTGATGATTTATCGACCGGAAAAAAAGAAAATTTAACTGCTTATCTACCTAAAATAGAATTTATTGAAGGATCAATTTTAGACAAAGAAAAATTAGAAAGATTATTTGCTGATTATTCACTTGATCTGATTATTCACTTGGCAGCTAAAGCAGGGGTTAGAGCTTCTTTAGAAAATCCTACGATTTTTAATGAAGTTAATGTTTTGGGAACACTTAATTTATTGGAATTATCCAAAAAATACAAAATCAAAAAATTCATCTTTACTTCCTCATCATCAGTTTATGGTAACAATAAAAAAATTCCTTTTAGTGAAAATGATAAAATAGAAATGCCAATTAGTCCTTATGCTGCTTCTAAAAGAGCCGGCGAACTTTACTGTTTTACTTATAGTCATCTTTTTGAATTAAACGTTACGATCTTAAGATTATTTACTGTTTTTGGACCTAACAACCGCCGCGATATGGCGCATTTTTTAATGACTGATTCAATTTTTAAAGGTAAGCCAATAAAAAAATTCGGCGACGGTACGACCAGTAGAGATTATACTTATATTGATGATATAACCGAAGGATTTTTAAAATGTTTAGGCAAAAACTTTAAATTTGAAATATTTAACTTAGGCAATTCTCATACTATTTCTCTTAACCAACTGATTGAAACTTTAGAAAATACTATAGAAAAGAAAGCGGTTATTGAAAATTTGCCGTTACAAGCCGGCGATGTTCAACAAACATTTGCAGATATTTCCAAAGCTAAAAAATTGTTAGATTGGCAACCTAAAACTTCATATCAACAAGGAGTAAAAAAATTAATAGAATGGTATAAAAAAACATTTTAAAAGGTAGGACGCGAATTAATTCGCGTCCTACCTTTTGCTAATCACTTTTTTATTTTGTCTAAGGAGTATATTTTTTTCCTATAGTATTTAAAATTTTAAAAGTCATATCCTTTTTCCTTTAATTTATTCAACATATATTCAGCTTCAAACCAATCTAAAGGTGTATCTATATCAATTGATCTTTCTTCTGGTACCACATGTCCCACTATATAATCACCATATAATTTATTATCATTCATAAGTAAACTTCTTTTCATAGCATAAACTGCTCCACTTCGTTTATAAACCATTGGCAGATCCTGCCTTCTGGTTCCTTCTGGTTCTGTTTTACCATACGGTAAAACCCTGCCTTCTTCAATTATCTTTGCTTTCATAGGATGAGGATCGCCCCACTCAACTAAACTCACCGCACTATCAGCTTTATTGCTAATTAGTTTATCAATAGTTCCATCAATATCTTCTACTATTCTAAAAGGCGAGGTTGGCTGTAAAATTACAACATAATCAAATTTTATTCCTAATTTTTCTTCCATAAATTTAACAGCATGTTGCATCACACATATATGCCCTGCCTTATCATCAGCTAATTCTTCTGGTCTTAAAAAAGGCACTTCGGCACCGTATTCTTCAGAAATCTGGGCAATTTCTGAATCATCTGTTGAAACAATTAAATGAGTTATTGTTTTACTAAGCTTTGCTGTCTTAATTGTATAAACAATTAAGGGTTTATCCCCTAAAATTTTAATGTTTTTATGAGGTATTCCTTTAGAACCTCCACGAGCAGTGATTACTCCTAGAATATTAGGCATAATATGATTATAATTAATAACTAATCCACGAAAGATTTCTGGATATATAATTTTATCGTCGCTAAAGTTTCAGCAATTTTCCTACTGGTATTATTGGAAAAATATAAATCCGCTTTCGGATATCTGCCTACCATTAACTGTTTTGATATTACCTTCTTTATTTTCTCTTTATCATATTCTACATCCATTATATTAGAACCTCTTAAACGGTTTTGTTGACGGGAACCGACATTTACTACAGGAATGCCGAGATAAGAACATTCTTTAATTCCCGCCGAAGAATTACCGATTAAACACTGGGTGTTTTTCAATAAAGTCAAAAATTTTTTCGGCGGCAGAAATCTCATAAATTTCACCTTATAACCTGGTGTCTTATCCTTAAAAACACGCAATTCATGAGCAATGTCTTCTGCGCCAGCGTCATAATTTGGCCAAAACCATAAAGTAGGTTGATTAAACTCATAAATTGCCTGCAAAAGAATTCTGGTATACTCTGATGTTTTTTCAATTTCAGTAGTCACCGGATGATAGATTACCATCAAAAAACTCTGATTAAAATCTAAATCAGCACCGCTGCCAGTGATATTAAGATTAATATTATCATTATTTTGATTAGCTAATCTTTCCACCACTTCTATCTCTGGACTGCCATAATTAAAAACGTATTCCGGCCTTTCTCCCATCTTTAAAATACGATTTTTAGAAGCTTCATTGGTAGCAAAATGAATATGTGCCATTTTAGTAATGGCATGTCTAACAGACTCATCAATAGTACCTGATAAATCCCCTCCTTCAATATGAGCTACAGGAATATTCATGTAAGCTGCTGCCAAAGCAGCTGCTAAAATCTCAAATCTATCACCTCTGATTACTACTAAATCCGGCTTGATTTTATTATAAAGAGTGGTAAATTCTATTAAACCAAGACCTGCTGTTTTGGCTTTAGTGATTGTTTCATTTCCCTCCAAA
>Ga0180007_10001158_pt1 | contig 37731 bp, 34 predicted proteins | sample MM_PC_MetaG_FD_121122 | JGI IMG/M metagenome (GOLD analysis project Ga0180007, IMG submission 121122) | Groundwater microbial communities from the Aspo Hard Rock Laboratory (HRL) deep subsurface site, Sweden - MM_PC_MetaG | ecosystem: Environmental > Aquatic > Deep subsurface > Groundwater... | reverse complement strand
TCCTGTGAACCGTAAGCCTTTTCTAACCCACTAACCTTAAACATATTATCCTTCCTTCACCTAAAAGGGTTGTAATTTGTAAACGTTCGGCTGTCAGCTGTCAGTTCATTTGCCTTGATTTTATGGTCTGGACTTTCTGCTGATAGCTGACGGCTGAATACTTACCAAATAATACTAATAACGGTTATCCTGCTTAAAGCAAGGCAATCATCTTTCTCCCCCATAGAGAGAAACAATTCCACCGGTTAACTTCTTGGAAAAAAGGTTTTTTAGTTGATTAGAACTCATTAATTTTAAGATTTCTTCCTCCTTGAGAAAACCCTGGATTGATGAAGAGAGGTAAGTATAAGCTTCTTCTGAACCTGAGATAATTCTACCTAAAAGAGGAACAAATTTAGAGAGATAAAGCTGGTAAAGGGTAGAAAAAGAAGTTTCTTCTGGTGGGGAAAATTCGAGGATCAAGAGTCGTCCACCATGCTTTAATATCCGCCCCATCTCGGCTAAACCCTTTTGATAATTACTTAAATTTCTTAATCCAAAACTAATAGTGGCAATATCAAAAGTCTCATCGCGGAAAGGAAGGCAAAGGCCATCTCCTAACAAGAAGACAATCTCCTTTTGGAGTTTTATCTTTTTTCCTTTTTGCTTAGCCATAAGAAGCATCTTTTCTGAAATATCTATCGCCACAATCTCTTTACAAAGAACTTTTTTGGCAAATTCTAAGGCAATATCCCCTGTACCGGTGCAAACATCTAAGATCTTTTCACCAGGCTTCACTCTTGCCCATTCCACAAGAGTTTTTCTCCATCTTCTGTCCATATTTAAGCTCAGGAGATGATTTAGAAGGTTGTATTTTGGAGCAATAGCGGAAAACAATCTTGAAAGCTCTTTTTTATCCAACTTTTTAACTTATATGCAATCTGATAAATAACTTTGTATTTCCACCCCCTATCCCCCGCCAGCGGGGGATAGGCTTGCCTTGTCCGAAAAGGCAACGAAACAACGGACATTCACGAGGCTGTCCCCCGCTGGCGGGGGATAGGCTTGCCTTGTCCGAAAAGGCAACGAAACAACGGACATTCACGAGGCTGTCCCCCGCTGGCGGGGGTTAGGGGGTGGATTTTCCCTACGAGGTATGTCAACTTAATTAATGGATTGCATATAATCCTTAGAAACTTACTAAAATTGGTTTAAGATTTCATACTTAGTGTTCCTTTGAAAAGGAAATTTACCAGCCCCTTTTATTAATTCTACCACCTTAAGGACAGACGTTTGGTAAGCAACACCGGTGGATTTTATTACTTTTTCTTCCATCAAGATACCCCCAAAATCATTTACTCCAAAGGCTAAAGCAATTTGGGCCAGTTTATGTCCTTCGGTTACCCAACCGGCTTGAATATTAGGTATATTATCAAGAAATATTCGAGAAACAGCTACCGTCTTAAGGTAATCAATGCCTCCTGAAGGTAAAATTTCAGAAAACTTTGTCTGGGCAGGAGAAAATGTCCAGGGAATGAAAGCCTTAAATCCACCAGTACGGTCTTGAAGAGTACGAATTTGCAACAAATGTTCAATCCTCTCTGGCCTAGTTTCCATCATTCCAAAGGTCATCGTGGCTGTGGTATGCATACCCGCCAAGTGAGCTTCTTCCATCACCTGCAACCATTGAGCAGTAGTAATTTTATGAGGACTGATTATCTTTCTTACCCTATCTACTAAGATTTCTGCTGCTCCGGGGAGTGAGTCTAAACCTGCTTCTTTTAACTTGAGTAAGACCTCTTTAACTGAAAATCCTGAAATGGTAGAGAGGTAGTAAACTTCAGTTGGGGATAAAGAGTGAAGCCAAATATTAAATTTCTCTTTGATGCTTCGCAACAAGTCACCATAGTAATCGAGAGAAAGCTCGGGATTAACTCCGCCTTGGAGCATTACTTGGGTTCCTCCTATCTTTACTAATTCTTCCACCTTGCTTAAGATCTCTTCTTTAGATAAGAGGTAGCCATTCTTTGAATCTTTATTTACGGAAAAGGCACAGAACTTACAGCTGAGGGCGCAAATATTGGTAAAGGTTATATTTCGATCGATCACAAAAGTAATGATCTCTTCGGGATGATACTTTTTTCTACAATGGTCGGCTAATTTGCCTAAGGAGAGTAAATCAAGATCAAATAAAGATACTCCTTCTTCAAGATTTAATCTTTCTCCAGTATATGCCTTTTCTAATACCTCCGCCATCTTCTTCATTTGAAAAACTCCAGTCTTTGGCACGAGGGGCAAAGTCCTAATTTAGAAGCTTGTTGATAATAAATGAGTAACGCTTCTTGTTCTTGAGGACCAAATTCATATTTAAGATTTTTAAAATACCCATAGAGGTCTACATGTTGAAAACTATCAAAGAGTTTAATGACAATCTCATCCAAATGTTTTAGTCCATAGTCTAAGGATTTTTTAAAAGCTTGGACTATTTCTTTAGTCTTTTCAGGAAATTTGTGAGCATAATCTTTTTTAACTGCCCAGACAGCAAAGATAACTGCATAGCCAATATATCTTTGCCATAATTCAGCCAGATCGTATAAAAATAATCCCTCTTCTTCCTTGACTTGGAGAGCTTCATCGCCAATTAAAAGAGCAGCAGTGGAGTGAAGAAGCATCGATTGAAGTTTAGGCGGCATAACTTTATAAAAAGGTTGATAAGCACTAAGAAGAACCTTAACTAAGACTTGGGAAGTAGCACTGGTCTTAGACAAAGCGATAGATTTCCCCTTTAATTTATCTAAGGGGAGTTTACTCACTAAGATGACACTCTTAACCACCCCCTGCGAGCTTAAACAAAGCTCTGGCAAGAGAAGGTATTCATCTTGATGTCTGGCGTATTCTATAGAAGAAATAGGGCTTAGATCAAGTTTTTTAGAAGCCAGCCAGCTATTTAATTGATGGGGCAGCCCTGGTGTTATTCGTGCCTCAATAGGTACTTTTTCTTCTAAAATTCCATAGTAAGGAGGTAAGCAGTTTATGTAGTTTAAATAACCGAGACGGGTCTTCATTCTTGGCTTTTATAGCTTTCTTTCTCGATAAAGGCTGTCTACTTCTTGGGGTATTCTTTTCGCATTCTCAATAATTCTGACTAATCTTTTTTTTGAGATCTCGGTGGGAGTTAAAGCTCCCGCTGCATGAACAATCTTTTCTTCTAAGCCAGTCCCACCTATGTCATCGACCCCAAAACAAAGAGCTACTTCGGCTAATTTTTCACCTAAATACATCCATAATCCCTTAATATGATCAAAGTTATCTAATAAAATTCGAGAGACGGCAAAGATTCGGAGATCGTCAAAACCATCTGTTCCTCGACAAGAAGAAAGGCTGGTGTTCTTGGGATGAAAAGCTAAGGGAACAAAGGCTAAAAAACCTTTGGTCTTATCTTGAAGATCCCGAAGAGCTAAAAGATGATCTACTTGCTCTTCCTTAGTCTCCACATGGCCATAAAGCATAGTAGCATTTGACTTTATGCCAAGGAAATGGGCTTTTTTCATAACTTCTAACCAGCGATTACCACTAATCTTCTTGGGCGAAATAATTTGACGAACTCTGGGGCTAAATACCTCTGCCCCCCCACCTGGAATTGAATCAAGTCCTGCTTCTTTTAATTTTTTTAGGACTTCTTCTATGCTCAGTCCTGAATTCTTAGAAAAATGGTCTATTTCCACGGCCGTAAAGGCTTGAATAAAGATTTCCGCATCTATCTTCTTAATTCTCTTCAACATCTCTTTGAAATACTCAAATGAAAGATGAGGATGTAATCCTCCAACAATATGAAACTCTTTTATCTCAAGCCGCAAACCTTGATAGACTTTTTCTTCTATCTCTTCTAAAGAAAAGAGATACCCTTCCTCTAAGTCTTTGGAGAAAGCACATAATGGACATCGAAAAATACAAATGTTAGTATAATTAATATTTAAGTTTGAATTAAAATAAGATTTGTCCCCAACCTTTCTTTTTCTGACTATATCTGCTAATGACCCCAACGAAAGCAAGTCAGAAGAAGCTATTAACTTAAGACCATCTTCTCTATTAAGCCTTTTCCCAGCTAAAACCTTTTCTTCGATTTTAGAAAAATCACTCATTATTGACCTCTTCCCTTCCATTCTTCAGTGGTCTTTAGGCCCAAGAGAGATGTCACCTTCCTTACTACCGCCTCGACCAGATCGTCAATAGTTTGAGGTTTATGATAAAAAGGTGGCATCGCCGCCACTATATCGGCCCACATTTTTCTTAAGGTAAGCATATTTTGAAGATGGATTTCATTTAAGGGAGTTTCTCGGGGCACTAAGATCAGCTGCCTTCTTTCTTTCAGGGTAACATCAGCGGCTCTTTCTATTAGGTTATCGGAGCTGCCATTAGCAATAGCTGCTAAAGTTCCCATACTACAAGGAATAACGATCATCCCTTCGGTCTTAAATGAACCACTGGCAATGGGAGAAAAGAGATCGCGGTAATCAAGGTAGTGAAGAATTTCGTTCTCTTTAAAGTAAGTCCCTGCCTCGATATTAAGTTCATGTTTAAATATCTCTTTGGCCGTATCAGTAATCATTAAAAAGACTTCCTGTTTCATCTCTAAGAGACATTTAACTAATCTTTCTCCATAAATTACACCACTTGCTCCACTAATACCAACGATATAACGCATATCTTTCCTTCATTTAGCAAGAGATAGAGTAGTAAAGAGAGATAGAGTAGTAAAGATAAGGACAATCGTCAGGAACCTTATTATAACCATTATAACCTTCATTTAGCAAGAGATAGAGTAGTAAAGATAAAGACAGTGAGACTAAACAAGCCATTAGCAGCAAAGAAGGCTTGGTTGACTTTGGAGAGATCGAAAGGAGAAATAAGACGATGTTCATAGACAAGAAGAATGGTAGCCATCACCAGCCCTACCCAGTAATAGATAGTTAAGTGAGCTAAGATTCCTAGATTGAACAAGCAAGTAATAGTTAGAAGATGTAAGGTCTTTGAGATAGTTAATGCTTTTTTTAGCCCAAATGATCTTGGAATAGAATAGAGATTTTCTTCTTGGTCAAATTTTAAATCTTGCATAGCGTAGATAATGTCAAAACCAGCAGCCCAGCAAAGCACTCCCAGGCTTAAGATTACAGGGAGAAAGGTAATATCTCCTCGAATAGCTATCCATCCTCCCATGGGAGCGCAAGCTAAGATTACTCCTATCCCAAAGTGAGTAGCCCAAGTAAATCTTTTAAAGTAGGAATAAGAGACTAACAAAACTATGGCTAAAGGAGACAAAACCAGGGCGAGAAAGTTTAAATGATAAGCAGAAAAGAAGAGTAAAAAAAAACCACCAAAGACTAATAACCATACTTGCCAAAGAGGAATTAATCCTTGGGGCAATGCCCTATTGGCAGTCCGTAGATTCTTAGCATCTATCTTGCAATCTATTAATCTATTTAAGGCCATCCCGGCTGTTCTTGCTCCAACCATGGCCAAGGTAATCCAGAGCCAATAAGACAAAGGAAAAATACCCCGAAAAGCTAAAAGAGCTCCTAAATAGGCAAAAGGAAGGGCAAAAATAGTATGTTCAAATTTTACTAACTCAATAAAGAGTCTTATTTTATTCAATCCCATAAGCGTCCCATTTTTCATCCACTAATTGCTTTATTTCTTTACTCATCTTTATCTCATTTGGCCAAGGTCGAGTTATTCCTTCTGCCATCGTCTTTCTGGTGGCATCAATGCCCATTTTAGAGCCATAATGAGGAAGGCAGCTAGCATGATCTAAGGCGTCTACTGGCCCTTCTACAAAGGCAATATCTCGCTTCGGGTCAATATTATTAAAGACCTTCCAAGTAACCTCAGAGAGATTAGAGACCTCAACGTCATCATCTACCACAATAATCACCTTGGTAAACATCAACTGTCCCATACCCCAAATAGCATGCATTAGCCGCTTGGCTTGCCCTGGATATTCTTTCTTGATGGAAAAGATAGCACAGTTGTGAAAGACACCCTCGATGGGTAAGTTAATATCCACCACTTCAGGAAGTTGGATCTTTAATAAAGGTAAAAATATCCGTTCGGTAGCCTTACCAAAAAAACAATCTTCCATGGGTGGCTTGCCAACAATAGTTGCTGGATAAATGGCATCTTTGCGGTGAGTAATACAAGTAATATTAAAGACAGGATATTCGTCTGGCGGGGAATAAAATCCAGTATGGTCACCAAAAGGACCTTCCACCTGCCGCTTATGAGGATCAACATATCCTTCTAACACTATTTCAGCATTAGCTGGCACTTCTAAGTCTATGGTTTTACACTTCACTAATTCTACTGGTTGCTTTCGCAAAAATCCAGCAAAGAGCATTTCGTCCATCCCTTTTGGAAAAGGACAAGTAGAAGCATAAACACTTGCAGGGTCACTACCTATCGCTACCGCTACTTCCATTCTTTGGTTTAATTCTTCATATTTTCTATAGTGAGAAGCCCCGTCTTTATGGAGATGCCAATGCATGCCGCAGGTATTTTTATCGTAGACCTGCATTCGATACATGCCGACATTTCTTTTTTGAGTCAAAAGATCTTTAGTGAAGACCATGGGGAGAGTGATAAACTTTCCTCCATCCTCTGGCCAGCATTTAAGGATCGGAAATTTCAAGACATCTGGATCATCCTTGATAATTACCTCTTGGCAAGAACCTTTTTTAACTATCTGGGGAATAAATTGATTTAATTCATAAAGCTTAGGAAGCATCAAAATTTTTTCCCAGATATCACCTGGGGGTTCAAGAGTGAGAAGTTGAGTAATCCGCCCGGCAATCTCATTTATATCCTCCACCTCCAGAGCTAACTTCATCCGTTCATAAGAAGCAAAAGCATTAATTAAGAGAGGAAAGTGGCAATCTTTAACATTTTCAAATAACAAGGCTGGTCCCTTCTTTTTGACCAGACGATCAGCAATCTCAGTAATCTCTAATTCGCAACTTACTTCTTCCTTTACTCTTCGCAGAAGATTCTTGTCTTCCAGGCATTTTATAAACTCTCGGAGATCTTGGTAAGCCATATTCTTTTATCCCTATTAAATTATCCAAAAGCATTTAAAGATGCTTGATTGCATTATTATTTTCTATAGTTAAGCGTCTTTATAGTAGTTATTAACGAAAACCTTGCATAGGAAATAATACCGAGCAATAAAAGAGAAAAAAGGTGTATCTTCTCAAAATTTCATAGTAAACGGGAATTTAGGTTAAAAGGTTCTTTAAGCGGATTTAAAAAGATGAAAGCTTTATAGGAGGTCAGGCCAGAAGGAACGTCTGAAATATAATCTTCTTATTAAGAGACATTGCCAAATTTCATAATGAGAATTACTGAAAGCCCTCATTTAGCCGTAGCCAAATGAGGGCTTAAGTCTTCTTCAAATAAAATCTTCCAATAGAATATTAATACATTCCCATTCCACCACCAGGCATACCACCACCAGGCATAGCGGGTAAAGCTGATTTTTCTTCTGGGATATCACTGATCAAAGTTTCTGTAGTTAAGAGTAAAGCCGCAACACTGGCAGCGTTTTGAAGAGCACATCGCGTTACTTTGGCAGGATCAATAACGCCATCCTTTACCAGATCAGAGAACTCACCCGTTAGAGCATTAAATCCTATGTTTTCACTTTCCTTCTTTAGTCTCTCTATGATTACTGATCCTTCAAAGCCAGCATTAATAGCAATTTGCCTGGCTGGTTCTTCTAAAGCTCGGATAACAATTTTAGCTCCTGTCGCTTCATCTCCTTCTAGTTTTAATTCAGCTATTTTTGGAATCGCCCTTAATAAAGTTAATCCACCACCAGGGACAACCCCTTCTTCTACTGCCGCTCTAGTGGCAGAAAGGGCATCTTCTACTCGTGCTTTCTTCTCTTTCATCTCTGTTTCCGTAGCTGCTCCTACCTTAACTACGGCTACTCCTCCTGCTATCTTAGCTAATCTTTCTTGAAGTTTTTCTCGATCGTAGTCTGAAGTTATATCTTTAATTTGGGTCCGAATTTGAGCAATACGAGCCTTAATATCATCAGGACTACCTGCTCCTTCTACGATAATAGTATTTTCCTTATCAATGACTATCTTTTTAGCTCTTCCTAACATCTCTATATTTACATTTTCTAATTTTAACCCTAACTCTTCGGCAATTACCTGACCACCAGTTAAAATAGCTAGATCTTCTAACATCGCCTTTCTTCGGTCGCCAAAACCTGGAGCTTTCACCGCTATGCAATTCAAAGTACCTCTAATCTTGTTCACTACTAAAGTAGCCAGGGCTTCACCTTCTACTTCCTCCGCAATAATTAATAAAGGTTTGCCTACTTGAACTATCTTTTCCAATAAAGGCAATAAATCCTTCATGCTACTAATCTTTTTATCATAAATTAAGATATAAGGATCTTCAAGAATAGCTTCCATTTTTTCAGCATTGGTCACAAAATAAGGAGATGAGTATCCTCGATCAAACTGCATTCCTTCCACTACCTCTAAAGTAGTGTCAATAGATTTAGCTTCTTCTATGGTAATAACTCCATCCTTCCCTACTTTTTCCATAGCCTCAGCAATTAATTCTCCAATCTCTCGATCATTATTAGAAGAAATAGTAGCTACTTGAGCTATCTCCTCTTTGTTTTTAATACTTTTACTCATTGCTTTAATTTCTTCTACTACTCTACTTACTGCCTTTTCAATACCTTTTTTTAAAACCATAGGATCAGCTCCAGCCGTAACATTCTTTAATCCTTCCCTAATAATAGCTTGAGCTAAAACTGTCCCTGTCGTCGTTCCATCTCCGGCCACATCTTGAGTCTTGGTAGCTACCTCTTTTACTAATTGAGCACCCATATTTTCATAAGGATCTTCTAATTCAATCTCCTTGGCAATAGTAACTCCATCGTTAGTAATAATAGGAGAGCCAAATTTCTTATCCAAAATTACATTTCTTCCTTTAGGTCCTAAAGTAATCCTTACTGCTTCCGCTAAGGTGTTAACTCCTCTCTGTAAAGACTTACGTGCTTCCTCACTTAAAGCTATTTGTTTAGCCATGAAAATTCCTCCTCTAATTTATTCCATAATTCCTAAAATATCATTTTCTCTTAAAATAAGATAATCTTCATTATTGATCTTAATTTCGGTTCCAGAATACTTACCATACAGAATCCTATCTCCCACTTTAACTTCTAATTCTCTTCGGCTTCCATCTTCAAGAATTTCACCCTTACCCACCGCGATAACTTTTCCTTCTTGGGGTTTTTCTTTAGCTGTATCAGGAATGATGATACCCCCTTTTTTTTCCTCTTCTGGATCTACTTGCTTTATGACAACTCGATCGCCTAATGGCCTAATATTCATTCTTCGCTATCCTCCTTAATTTAATAATTTAATCTCTTTAAAACTTATTCCTTAAAATTTAAAATCTTAAAATTTAGATACTTAAAATCTTAAAATTTAGATAGTTAATTTAGATAGTTAATATATTTAAAATATAAACTTATGTCAACCTTAATAAAAAGTTAAAATATCTAATAAAGTTAACATATAGCACGATACCTTTCATTTGCTTTAAATTTTAACAAAACCTGTCTTATTTTCTCAATATTTATCTTTTCCAACCTTATTTGCTATCCATAGATTATGTTAAAATTTACTAATCTTTTTCTTAAATTAAGTCACCTGGCTTGATAACAGACTAGTTATCTCTTTTAGATATTCTTTATTAATCAAGTTTAATCATTTTTAGAATTATTCACATTGGAAGTCCAAGATTATTAGCTTATTAACAATTTTATCCACATTATCCACATTAACTTATTCACATCTTGTGATTAATTTTTTTCAGCTATAATCCTCAGTCCCTCAAGGATTAAGCAAGGATCAATAAAATCTGCCCTTATTTCCCCTCGGTAAATCTCTGCCCATCCACCGGTGATGACAATTAAGGCCTTCATATTTAACTCATCTTGAATCTTCTTGATAATTCCTTCAATTAAATATCTAAAGCCAAAATAAACTCCACTCTGCATACTACTGACTGTATCCATACCCATAATTTTCTCAGTCTTTATTATCTTTGCCTTTGGCAGCAAAGCTGCTCTTTCAAATAAAGTCACCATAGATATCTCTAAACCAGGAGTAATAGCTCCTCCCAAATAAGCTCCTTTCTCAGAAAGGACATCAAAAGTAATAGCGGTACCTAAATCTACGATAATCGCTGGAAAACCATATAATTCTTTAGCCGCAATAGCACTCACAATTCTATCTACACCTATTTCGGAAGGAGAAGGATATTCTATCTTGATTATTTCTTTTAAATCTTCAATCTTTAAATATAAAGGAGGTCTAGAAAATATTTCTTGAAAGCCACTTACGGCTATCTCTTTTAAAGATGGAACCACACTAGAAAGAATTATTTGTTTAATATTTATCTTCTCTTTGTTTTGAGAAAAAAGACAACTTATTCTTTCTTTAAATTCCTCTTTATCTAAAGCTAATTTAGTCTTTATTCTTTCTTGGATTATTAGATCTTTCTTTTGGTACACTCCTAAAACAATATTAGTATTACCTATATCTACTGCTAAAAGCATGATCTACCTTCCAAAGTTAGTCTTTGCTCCATTTGAAATATCCTTATTTAATTACTTCTTTTATCTCCAAGCTTAAGTCGGTGGACTTAAAAGAATGAGTTAAGGCTCCTATCGAGATAAAATCTACGCCTAACTGGGCAATCTTTTCAATCTTCTTTAAAGTTACATTTCCTGAAACTTCAATCTTTATCTTCTGATCCTTTTCTTTTATCAAATCTACCGCCTTTTTTAATCTAGAGATACTCATATTATCTAACATAATCATATCTACTTTCTCTTTTAATACTTCTTTTAACTCTCTCATCTTAGAGATCTCTACTTCTACTTTTAAAGAAGTCTTAGAATTTACCCTTTTTATCGCTTCCCTTATCTTTGGAACAATTTTTAAGTGATTATCTTTTATTAACACCTGATCGTAAAGACCAAATCGATGGTTATTTCCTCCTCCTGTTTTTACCGCATATTTCTCTAATCTTCTTAAACCTGGTGTAGTCTTACGGGTATCTAAGATTTTACATTTAGTCTTTTCAATCATTCTTACGAAATTAGAAGTTAAAGTAGCAATTCCCGACATCCTCTGTAAAAAGTTTAAGATAGTTCTTTCTCCTTTTAAGATCTGAGAGGCCTTTCCTGCTATCTCAGCAATCTTTTCTCCTTTTTTTACTCTTTTACCTTCTAAGATCAGCAACTCAACTTTAATTTTAGGATCCAATAACTTAAAGCCTATCTTTATCACCTCTAATCCAGCTATCACTTGTTCTTCTTTGGCTATAATCTCAGCTCTAACCTTGATCTCTTTAGGAACAACTAATTCCGTAGTCAGATCACCTTTTCCAAGGTCAGATAAAAGCTCCTTTTTGATTAGAGATTTAAAATAAACTTTATTTAAGTTCATCTTTTTCTTCTATTTTTTCTTCTATCGGTATTTTAGCTAAAGCAACTAATTTATCATTTTCATTTAATTTAATTATTCGAACGCCCCTAGTGTTTCTCCCTGTCACTGGAATATCCTTAGCTTTAAATCGAATAACCATGCCCCCTTCGCTAATTAACACTACCTCATCTTGATCTTCCACCTCACAAGAACTAACTATCCATCCCCGATAAGTGTTGACCTTCATATTGATAATTCCAAAACCACCTCTATTTTGAGATCGATATTCTTTTAAGAATGTCCGTTTCCCATAGCCTTTCTCAGATACAGTCAGCAATGTTTCTTCCTCTCTTACTATTTCCATGCTAACTACTTCATCATCTAATGCCATCCTTATTCCTTTTACTCCTCTTGCTATTCTGGATAAGGATCTAAGAGATTCTTCATTAAAACGAATAGCCTTTCCTTTCTTGGTAACTATTATAATCTCTTCCCCTTTTCTAACTACTTTAACACCAATCAACTCATCTCCTGGATCTAAAGAAAGAGCAATAATTCCCCCTGGTCTAGGTTTGCTAAAAACACTTACCTTAACCTTCTTTATTATTCCCTTTTTAGTTATCATAACAAAATAATTATCTTGATTAAAATCTTCGATCTTAGCAAAAGTAGTGATTCGTTCTTTGCTGTTTAAAGAGATTAAATTTATCATGGCTTTTCCTTTGTGAGTTCTCTCCCCTTCTGGAATCTCATAAACTTTAAGCCAATATATTCTACCTAAGTTAGTAAACAAGAGAATATAACTATGGGTAGAAGCAATCAGAAGATGTTCAATAAAATCTTCTTCTCTAAACCCCATTCCCGTTACCCCTACTCCACCTCTCCTCTGCATCCGATAAGTATCTACAGCTAATCTCTTAATATATCCGGCATGGGATATGACAATAACAATATCCTCTTGTGGAATTAAGTCTTCTATCTTAAAGTCAATTATCTCCTCCTTTATCTCTGTTCTCCGTTTATCTTTAAATTTCTCTTTTATTTCTAAAAGCTCCTCTTTGATAATTTCTAATACTTTTTGTTCATTCATTAAGATAGATTTAAGATTGGCAATAAGTTTAATCAAGTTTAGATATTCATTATTTATCTTTTCTTGTTCTAAGCCAGCTAATCTTTGAAGTTGCATCTCTAATATTGCTTGGGCTTGTTTATCGCTTAAATTAAACTCATTGATAAGTCTTTGCTTGGCTTCTAAGGCAGATTTAGAACTACGAATGGTGTTTATTATGGCATCGATATTATTTAAAGCAATCTTTAGACCTTCTAAAATATGAGCTCTAGTTTCAGCAATAGACAATTCATATCTTGTTCTTCTAATAATTACTTCCTTACGATGCTCTAGATAATTACTTAATACTTCCTTAAGATTTAACACCCTTGGTTGATTATCGACTAAAGCTAACATAATTACCCCAAAAGTAGTCTGCATTTGAGTATGTTTATAAAGCTGATTTAAAACGATGTTTGCATTTTCTCCTCTTTTTACTTCTATTACTACCCTTAAACCATCTCGATCGGACTCATCTCTTATCTCTGAAATACCTTCAATCTTTTTATCTTTTACTAAATCAGCCATCTTAGAAATTAAATCGGCTTTATTTACTTGATAAGGAATTTCAGTAATAATAATTTGTTCTCGACTCTGCTTTAATTCTTGAATATCAGCTTTTGCTCTTATCGTTAAACAACCTCTTCCGGTATGATAAGCTTCCTTAATACCTTTAGTCCCACAGATAATTCCTCCCGTAGGAAAATCAGGACCAGGAATACCTTTAATTAATTCCTCTATCTCTATCTCTGGCTGCTCAATAATAGAGATAACCCCGTCAATTACCTCTGCTAAATTATGAGGAGGAATATTGGTGGCCATTCCCACGGCAATTCCAGAAGAACCATTAATGATTAAATTAGGAATCTTTGAAGGAAGCACTAAGGGCTCTTTTAAAGTATCATCAAAATTGGGAGTAAAGCTAACTGTCTCTTTATCAATATCAGCTAACATCAACTCAGCTAAAGAGTCTAGTCTTACCTCGGTATATCTCATAGCGGCTGGTGGATCTCCATCAACTGAACCAAAATTTCCTTGTCCTTCCACTAAACAATATCTACTAGAAAAATCTTGGGCCATTCGGACCATCGCTTCATAAACAGAAGTATCTCCATGAGGATGGTATTTACCTAAAACCTCTCCTACAATTCGAGCTGATTTTTTAAAAGGTCGGTTATGGAAACTCCCCAACTCATTCATCGCATAAAGAATCCTCCTATGCACTGGCTTAAGACCATCTCTCACATCAGGTAAAGCTCTTCCTACGATGACACTCATAGCATAATCAATGTAAAAACTCTTCATCTTATCTTCAATATAGACCGGAATAATTCGTTCTTTAATCTCTTCTTTAATTTCCATGTTTATCTTTTCCCTTTTTTATAAAATCTATTAAAAAATATCTTATTTAGCAAAACTATTAAGTCTCTTTCTATACTCTTTAAGTAAGGCTTTGGTTATTTTTCCCACTCTCCCATCTTTTATTATTTTATTATCTATCTTGGACACAGGAAGAATGCCACTTGAAGTAAAAGTTAAAAATACTTCATTAGCCGTATAAACATCATATCTCGTTAAGTATTCTTCTTTTGCCTTAATATTTAAATATTCACAGATAGATAATACTTCTTTTCTAGTTATTCCTTCTAAAATACCTACTGATTTCTTGGGTGTATAAACAACTTCATCTTTTACTAAAAAAATATTGCTAATCGTCCCTTCTGTGATTAAACCTTGACTATTTAAAGAGATTACTTCAAAATTATCCTTACTTACTCCTTCACTCTTAGCTAAAATATTAGCTAAGAAGTTAGAGCACTTTATCTTGGGAGATAAAGATTCATGAGGATTTCTTTGGATACTTCCAAAAGAAATACCAACTCCTTTGGTCAAGCAATCTTTAAGATAAATAGGTAATTTTTTAATTAAAATTATTAAGACATTCTTTTTTTCTTCCTCGATAATACTTACTCTTAGATACGCCTTCCTTAACTTGCTTTTATCTAAGGTGAATAAAATTGCTTCTTTTATCTGTAAATAACTTAAAAGAGGGGACATCTTTAATATCTTGGCTGAATTTAACAACCTCTCGAGGTGTTCTTCAAGTTTTAAGATCTTTTTATTAACTACTATCAGGCTTTCAAAAACATTATTAAAGATCTCTTTACCCCACAAATTAATCTTTGCTTCTTTTAATTCATAAATAAGACCATCAAGGTAAACTATTTCTTCCATTAGGGACAAAACTTAGTTAGTAACTCTTTCTCACTATAGACAGGGCTTTCATTAAAGCCTTAGCTTTATGTAAAGTTTCAAAATATTCTCTTTCGGGAGAAGAATCAGCTACAATTCCAGCTCCTACTTGAAAATAAGCAGTCTGCCCTTTAATGATAATCGTCCTGATCGCAATATTAAGATCCAGGTGCCCATTAAAACCTATCCACCCAATAGAACCAGTATAAGGTCCTCTCTTAACTGGTTCTAATTCCTCGATAATCTCCATCGCTCTTATTTTAGGGGTTCCGGTAATAGTTCCACCTGGAAAAGTAGCTTTTAAGATATCAAATAAGCTAATTTCTTCTTTTAGCTCTCCGACCACATTTGAGACAATGTGAATAACATGAGAATATCTTTCTAAACTCATTAACTCATTGACAAAGATACTATCATATTTACAGATTCTTCCTAGATCATTTCTTTCTAAGTCAACTAACATAATATGTTCAGCTCGTTCTTTGGCATCTAAACTTAGTTCTTCTCCTAAGAGACGATCTTCTTTTTTTGTTCTTCCTCGAGGTCTTGTTCCTGCGATAGGCCGTGTCTGGATCTTGTTTCCTGAAACATTTAATAGTCTTTCTGGAGAAGAGCTTACCACCCTTAAGTTACCTAAAGAAAGGTAAGCGGCAAAAGGAGAAGGATTAATGCTTCTTAAGACTTCATAAATTTTAAAAGGATGTTCGTGGATTTGATGTTCAAATCTTTGAGATAAATTTACTTGAAAGATATCTCCTTCTCTAATATATTCTTTGGCTGTTTTTACTATTTTCTCAAAATCTTCCTTGGTAAAATTTGATTGGTAATTAATTTTTGATGAAGATTTAACTACTCTTTGATTTTGATAAGGTTTTATCTTCTTAAGGTTCAAGAGATGATAAATTTCTTTAATCTTATCTTTAGTCTCTTCATAACTACTTACCAAAAATGACTTCTTGTCTAAAGTAATAATAATGTAGACTAATTTCTTACAATGATCATAGGCTATTAACTCTCTAAAAAATAAAAAAAATATTTCAGGAAGATTTAGATCATCCTTGCTTAAATTAGGTAAATTCTCAAATAAGTAAACCATTTCATAACTAAAATAACCTACCCCTCCTGAAAAAAAATTAGGAAGACCTTTTATCGGGGCAACCCTCTTCTTTTCTAAGATTTTTTGGAGTTCTTTTAAGATATTTCCTCTATACCTTCTTATTCCTTCCTCTTTATTAATAACCTCTATTTCATCTTTTTTTCCTTTAAAGATTAGTTCAGGATCCTTTCCTATATAGGAAAAACGAGCTATCTCTTGAGGTCCTTTCCCGCTGTCCAAAAAGAAAGCAAAGGGTTCATCAAGGGCATATTTTTTGAATAAGTCTAAGGGGTCTAGATTGGGTAATTTAAAAGTAGCAAAGAGAGGAATAAGATCAAAATCTTGGCTAATTAATGAACAAAACTCTTTACAACTAGGCTTAATCTCTATCTTTCTCACCTAAACATCTAAATTTTTAACCTCTTTGGCATAACTTTGAATAAAATTTCTTCGGGGTTCTACTTTATCTCCCATTAATACCGTAAATATTTCATCAGCTTCTATTTCATCTTCCAAGATCACTTTAAGTATAGAGCGATTATGGGGGTCCATCGTCGTCTTCCACAGTTGCTCAGGGTTCATCTCCCCTAACCCTTTATATCGTTGAATAATTACGCCCCCTTTTCCAATCCTTTCTAAAATTTCATCTCTTTCTCGATCGGAATAAGTATAATATTCTTCATTCTTCTTCTTGATCAAATATAAAGGTGGTTGAGCCATGTAAAGATATTCTCCTTTGATCAGAGGTTGCATATATCGATAAAAGAAAGTTAATAAAAGAGTGCTAATATGAGACCCATCTACGTCCGCATCGGTCATAATAATAATCTTATGATAACGAAGTTTAGAAACATTAAATTCATCTTTTCCAATTCCCGCTCCTAAGGCAGTAATGATATTTCTGATCTCTTCATTATTTAAAATTTTATCAATTCTGGTTTTTTCTACATTAAGAATCTTTCCTTTTAAGGGTAAAATAGCTTGAAATCTTCGATCTCTCCCTTGTTTTGCTGAACCTCCAGCTGAATCCCCCTCTACAATGTAAAGCTCGCATAAAGAAGCATCTTTTTCTGAGCAATCAGCTAGTTTCCCAGGAAGAGAAGTGCTTTCTAAAACACTTTTTCGTCGAGTAATCTCCTTGGCTTTACGAGCAGCTTCTCTGGCTAAGTAAGCTACCTTTGCTTTTCCGATAATACTTTTCACTATTTCTGGATTCTCTTCAAAAAAATAAGTTAACTTTTCTGAACTTACAGACTCTACTACCCCTTTTACCTCGCTATTTCCTAAACGGGTCTTGGTTTGTCCCTCAAATTGAGGTTCTCCTAATTTAACACTGATCACCCCCGCCAACCATTCTCTGACATCTTCTCCGGCAAAAGAAGAAGTATTTTCTTTGACTAACTTATTCTTTTTAGCATAGTCATTGATTATCTTAGTTAAGGCAGATTTAAAACCTATTAAGTGAGTTCCTCCATCAGAAGTATTGATATTATTTACATATGAAAATAAATTCTCTACATACCCATCATTATGTTGAAAGGCTATTTCAATCAGAATATCTTCTTTTTTACCAAAAAAATAAACCGGATCTTTATATAAAACATCTTTATTTTTATTTAGGTGTTGAACAAAAGAGATAATTCCTCCTTCATACTTAAACAAATGTTCCTTATTGGTCTTCTTATCGATAATACTTATCTCTACATCCTTATTTAGAAAAGCTAATTCTCGTAATCTTTGTGATAGTAAATCAAATGAAAAATCGACCACCGAAAATATCTTCTCATTGGGCTTAAATTTTACTTTAGTTCCAGTCTGATCGGTGGTTCCAATAACTTCTATTTCAGCCAGAGGTTCTCCATGATCATATTTTTGATAATAAATATTACCATTTCGAGATACTTCTACCTCTAAATATTCAGAAAGAGCATTTACTACCGATAACCCTACTCCATGTAAACCACCAGAAATCTTATAAGAATCTTTTGAAAATTTCCCCCCGGCGTGTAGTGTCGTCATTACTATTTCTAAAGCAGATCTCTTGTATTGAGGGTGATTTTCTACCGGAATTCCTCGACCATCATCAATAATAGTCACACTATTATCTTCATGAATAATTACCTTAATACATTTACATTCTCCAGCTAAAACTTCATCAATACTATTATCTACTACTTCAAAAACTAAATGATGTAACCCTCTTTGAGAAGTATCCCCAATATACATACTAGGTCTTCTCTTAACTGCTTCTAACCCTTCTAAAATTTGAATATCTTCTGCCACATAATCTAATTTCATTACTTAAAACTCCTCTTGTTTAATGTCTTTATATCTATAGGAGAAGCAATCATTCTTCCATCTTTTAATAAAATAAGAGATTTTTTCTCTTTTTTACTAATTTCAACGATTAAGTCTTCTCTCTTTTTTCTCTCTAAAAGTTCAGAATTAATAAGATAAGAAGTTATTTTATAACTAAAGATACCTATGATATCATGAGTTAATATTTTGTTTTTAAAACCAATACTTAAAAACATCTTTATCTCATAAGTGTTTAAAAATAGCTCAGCATGGATCTTCATATCCACTACATTTTATAAAGCACTTATTAATGAAAATTTGACATAGAGCAAATTAAATAGAGCAATTTAAATAGAGCAAATTAAATAGAGCAAATTAATTTAAGGGCAAACAAGTTTATCTTTTATTGCTTGGTATTATTTCCTATGTCTGGTTTTCGTTAATAACTATACTTTTGATATTATATTCTTCACTAAATCTTTACTAATATTTAATTTAATCTTTTCTAAGATATCCTTCTTTAAAAAATTAAACTCATTATTCCAAGCAGAATTTTCTACCTTGACATATAAGATCTTATTTTTTACAGATAAAGGAGTAATATGATTAGAGATTTCTTTTCCTATAAGATCTGGCCATTTCTTCCTCAATTCTTCTTCTAAGAATTTGCCCGTTAAATTATTCTTTTTAATGATTCGTTCGAGGATAGTTTTAATATCTTCAAATTCATCTTTCTTTCTCATTACTCCAATACACAGCCATCTTTTACTTGAAAGAGCATATAATTTTTAAAGTTTGTCTCTTTTAAAAACTCTAAATTACTTGTAGTAATAAATATTTGGATTTGATCATTTAAAAGATTTATAAAATTTCTTTTCTTTTCTTTATCTAAGTCCGAAAATACATCATCTAATAACAATATTGGAAATTTTTTAGTTTTTTTATAGATATAAAATAATTCAGCAAAACGAATAGCAATTGCGGTTATTCTTTTTTGTCCTTGTGAACCAAAACTTCCAATATTTACTTCTCTAAAAGTAAATATTAGATCATCTTTATGAGGTCCTACTAAAGTAAAACCTCTAATACTTTCTTTTTCTCTATATTTATGCAACTTATCATAAAAATCTTTTTCTAAGTTATCTGAAGAGATAGAAGGTTTATATTTAATCTCAAATAAATCTTTTACCGATAAAATCTCTTTATAAACTTGGGCCGCTAATTTACTTAATTCATTTACCACTTCATGTCTAATCTTTATTATTTCTACACCCTCACTAATTAAGAGATGATCTAAGCTTTCTAAGACTTTATTTTTTTCTAAGATACTCTTTTTCTCATTTAAAATCTTATTTCTGGACAATAAAGTTCTCTGGTATCTCCTTAAATAATAAAGATATTTTTCATTAACTTGGGCAATCAATAAATTTAAAAAATGTCTCCTTAAGACGGGAGATTTAGTAAGAATGTATAAATCTTCAGGTGAGAAAACAACGCAATTAAATATTTCAAAAACCTTACTTTGATTATTAATCTTCTTATTATCTATTCTTATCTCTTTTTTAACCTCACTTTTAATCTCACCTTTAATTTCATTTTTAACCTCAATTTTTGAATCTTGAAGTAAGATTGTTAATTGGTGAGAATTATCCTCGTCAATTATATTTCCTTTAAGAAAAAATTCATTTCCATTCCACTGAATTAAATATAGATCCTTCTTTCCTCTAAAAGACTTAGCTTTATTTAAAAAATAAATAGCATCTAATATGTTAGTCTTTCCTTGAGCATTATCTCCAAAAAAAATGTTTAACTTAAGACTAAATTTTAAACTAAGACTCTTTAAGTTACAAAAATTCCTAACTTTAAGTTCATCTAAAAACAAGACTTAATCCACCTTTATTCTCATAGGCAAAATAACATACTTATAACTCTCATCATAAGATATCAGTCCCGCCCTTTTTTCATCTTCAAAGCTAAAACATATTTCCTCTTCTTCTATATTCTTTAAAACATCGATCAAGTATTTAGCATTAAAACTAATCTTTAAATCATCACCTTGATATTTTACTTTTACCTCCTCATTACAGCTTCCTATCTCTGGAGTATAAGAACTAATAGCAAGGCTATCAGAAGATAAAGTAAAAAAAAGTTGATTATTGGAGATTATTGATACTCTTTTGCAAGTATTTAAAAATACTCTTCTGTCGATATGAAATTTATTCTTATTTTCGTGAGGAATTAACTCTTTATAATTTGGATAATTTCCTTCTATCAACTTAGAATTTAAAACAAAATCGTTTCCTTTGAAAGATATTTGATTTTCTTCTATAAAAAAATCTATCTTCTCCTCGTCATCATTTGTAATCTTAGAAAGTTCTTGTAAAGTTTTATTAGGAATAATGACTGCTAAATCAAGACTATTAAAATCAAACTTTTTATTATCCAACTTTTTATTAATAGTAGCTAATCTATACCCGTCAGTAGCTACCATTTCTATATTACTACCACTGATAGATAAATAGATACTATTTAAAACATAACGGAAAGTATCTAAAGAGCTAGCAAATATCACCTTTTTAATCATCTCTTTTAAGATAAAAGAAGGGATGCTAAAAGACTTCTCTTTATTAATTTCTGGAAATCTTGGAAATTCTTCTTCTGAGACATAGTTTAACTTATAAGTTGTTTTTTCACAAGAAATAACCACTTCTTTTTCATCTTTACTGATTAAGATTTCATTAGTTGGAGATTCTTTAACTATATCAAATAATTTCTTACTTGAGATAACTACTTCTCCTTCTTTAAGAAGATTAACTTTAATTTTACACTCTAAACCAATTTCTAAGTTAGTAGTAAAAAGATGAAGATGATTATCTTTTGCTTTTAGGTAAATATTAGACAAAATGGATAAAGAAAGTTTAGTAGAAGTTATTCCTTGACATTTAAGTAATGCCTTTAGTAATTTTTCTTTTTCACAAATTATTTGCATGTTTAAATAACTATTATTAATATATCTTTTAAGTCTAAATAGTAGTATAGCTTGTTAGTATGTTAATATGTCTATTAAACCTTTTATTACTCGAAGAAAAAATCGTGGATAGATAGTTGATAGTTTTTAACTTTTTAAACACTTTTAACAATTTAACAATCTTTTTTTAATTTATTCACATTTTATAAACAATTAAATTTACTTTGCCTCATAAAGTGTCTTTTATTTCTTCTATAATCTTACCAAAGGACTCGATTTTTTCTATTTTTTCTTTAATCTTCTCATAAGCATGAATTACCGTAGAATGATCTCTTCCTCCAAAACTTGCCCCAATTTCAGCTAAAGATAAATCAGTTAACTCTCTACATAAGTACATGGCAATTTGTCTCGGTAAAGCAATAGCGTTATTTTTCTTTTTTGTCTTCATATCAGCAAGATGTAAACTAAAGTGTTTTACAATCTTGTTTTGTATTTGTTCTATAGTAATAGATTCAAGTTTATCTTCCATAAATGAGTCTTTTAGAATTTTTTTAGCAAAATTAAGATCTATATCTTGATCTTGGTTATTTAAAATATAAGAAGCACTTACTTTATTTAAGGCTCCAATTAATTCCCTAATATTTTTACTAACTTTAAAAGCAATGTAATTTACAATTTCATCAGACAAGTTTATCTTCTTTTCTTCTATTTTCTTTTTTAAGATAGCAATACGAACTTCTATGGAAGGAGTTTGAATATCAGTAGTAAGACCTGATTCAAACCTCGATCTAAGACGTTCTTCAATAGTAGGTAATTCCCGGGGAGGTTTATCGCTAGTGATAATAATTTGTCGATGAGATTCATATAAGGTATTAAAAGTATGAAAGAACTCTTCTTTAGTATTATCTTTTCCAGCTAAAAATTGAATATCATCTATTAATAAAACATCTGTAGTGCGATACTTATTTTTAAAAGAAAAAATAGACTTATCGTATCTTATGGATTCTATGAATTCATTAGTAAAACGTTCGGATGAAGTATAGACAATTTTTTTATTTGGATGTAACTTTAAGATTCTATGCCCAATAGCTTGAATTAAATGAGTCTTACCTAGTCCTACTCCTCCATAAATAAATAGAGGATTATAAGCAGAAGCAGGGGATTCTGAAACAGCTAAAGCTGCAGCACAAGCAAATCGATTTGATTCCCCGGTAATAAAATTTTCAAAAGTATAATAAGGATTAAGATCAATATGGGTTAATAAATTTTTATTTTCCTTGTTAATTTTATCTGGTAATCTATCTTCTGATAAAGAAGGGACATTTTCATACTTAGAAACAGTGATACTTATTAGTTTTAAATCTTTATTATTAGAAATATTAACAAGTGTTTGAAGAAGTTCTTCTTTATACTCTTTCTCTATTTTATCTCTTATAAAATTATTAGGAACTTCAATCTCTACTTTCTTATCGGAAATAGATTTAAGCTTAGTTTGACCAAACCATAAATTAAAAGATCTTTGACTAACCTTTTTTTTAATACTACTTAAGACTTCATGCCACAGTTTTTCATCCATAAAAATACCTTCTTTTTAGTAATTCCTTAATTATTGGGGGAAGTTATAGTTAAAGCGTGTAAGGCTCTATAGGAAGTAAGTATTTAGCCAAGCTGATACCTGACGCTTATAGTAGTTATTAATGAAAACTAAACATAAGAAATAATACCGAGCAATAAAAGATAAACTCGTTGGCACTCAATTAATTTGCTCTATGTCCTCTATGTCAAATTTCCATTAATAAGTGCCATATTTATATTTAAGGATTATATTATCTATTATCCAAAAAAGTTATTCAAGAAAAAAAACACCTTAAAGCTAAAAAAAATTTGACAATGATTTAAAAGTTGATATATAATCTGCTAAAGTTTAAGAGAATTAAGAAATTTTAAGTTTAAAAAATTTTTTATTAAAAAGAGGGCCATGGTGTCTAAATTAAGTGGATCTCAAATATTAATAGAATCTTTAATTAAAGAAGGAGTAGAAGTAATCTTTGGAATTCCAGGGGGTGTAGTCTTACCTATATTTGATGTCTTATACGATGCTCCTCTTAGATTTATTTTAACCAGACATGAACAAGGGGCTATTCACGCAGCTGATGGTTATGCTCGTTCTACAGGAAAGGTAGGTGTTTGCCTGGCTACTTCTGGTCCTGGGGCTACTAACTTAGTTACAGGAATTGCTACTGCTTATATGGATTCTATACCTGTTGTAGCTTTGACTGGACAAGTGCCAAGTAATATGATTGGTAATGATGCTTTTCAAGAAGCAGATATTGTGGGTATCACCAGGCCCGTTACTAAGCACAGTTTTTTAGTAAAAGATATCCAAGATTTAGCCACGACCATTAAGCAAGCTTTTTATATTGCTAAAACAGGGAGACCAGGTCCGGTATTAGTAGATCTACCTAAAGATGTTTTAACTTCAACTATAGAATATCATTATCCTGAAACTATATCTATTAGAGGGTATAATCCTAATTATTTTGGTCATGTTAAGCAAATTAAGAAAGCAGCTGCTAAGATTAATGCTTCTAAGAAACCAGTAATTTACGCCGGCGGAGGAGTTATTTTATCGAATGCCAGTGAAGAATTAAAGATATTAGCTAAAAAGACTAATATTCCAGTCACGAATACTTTATTAGGCTTAGGAGGATTTCCAGGTGAGCATCCTTTATTTTTAGGAATGTTAGGTATGCATGGTACATTTTATGCTAATTATGCCGTCTCTGAGAGTGATTTAATTATAGCTATTGGGGCACGTTTTGATGATAGAATTACAGGAAAGATTGATGAGTTTGCGCCCTTAGCTGAAATTATTCATATTGATATAGATCCTTCGGCTATAAGCAAGAGTATTAAAGTTCATATTCCTATTGTTGGTGATGTTAAAAATGTCCTCACAGAACTAAATAAATTAGTGACGAAAGTAGATACCAAAGAGTGGTTAAAAAAGATAGATCAATGGAAAAAAGAAAATCCTCTAACTTATAAAAAAGATGGGCGGCTTCACCCTCAATTTGTGATAGAAAAGATTTATGAAATTACTAAAGGAGAAGCAATTATTACTACCGAAGTAGGGCAAAATCAAATGTGGGCAGCTCATTTTTATAAGTTTTGTAAACCTAGACATTTTCTTTCTTCTGGTGGGTTAGGCACTATGGGCTATGGATTTCCTGCTGCTATTGGAGCAGCCATAGGTAACCCAGATAAGATTGTTATTGATATTGCCGGAGATGGAAGTTTTCAAATGAATACTCAGGAATTAGCTACGGCTGTAATTAATAAAGTTCCAGTTAAAGTAGCTATCTTAAATAATCAATGCTTAGGAATGGTTAGGCAATGGCAAGAATTATTCTTTAAGAAGAGGTATTCTTATACCTGTCTAAAAGGAAGTCCAGATTTTGTTAAATTGGCAGAAGCTTATGGAGCAGAAGGGATCTTAGTTACAAAATGCGAGGAAGTAGAGGAAGCTATCAAAAAAGCCATAAGCTCACCTCTTCCCACAGTGATGGATTTTAGAGTAGTAGAAGAAGAGAATGTTTTTCCTATGGTACCGACCGGTGCAGCTTTAACTCAAATGATGTCAGGAATTGCTTAAAAAGGAAGACAATGAAACATACTATTTCTGTTTTAGTTGAGAATAAATTTGGAGTATTAGCTAGGGTTTCAGGGTTATTTAGTAGTAGAGGGTTTAATATAGATAGTCTTACCGTAGGAGAGACTGATAATCCAGAAACATCTCGGATGACTATTGTAGTTAAAGGCGATGATCGAATTTTAGAACAAGTAACTAAGCAACTTAATAAGTTAATCGATGTAGTAAAAGTGATTGATTTAACCAATGAAGAGAAAGTAGGGAGGGAGTTAATCTTAATTAAAGTAAGTAGCGAGATGCGACGAGCAGAAATTATTGAAATAGCTGACATTTTTCGGGCCAAGATTGTAGATGTAGCTCCTAAATCAATTATTGTCGAGATGACTGGAAATAGCGGAAAGATTGAAGCTTTAATAGAGTTATTAAGGCCATTTGGAATTAAAGAATTAGTGCGGACGGGAAAGGTAGCCATGATAAGGGGTTAAGACCAAGTTGCAATCAGAAATAAAATGTCGCAAGCTACCAAATTCGAAATATAAAATAAGGTGAAAAATTCAAAATACGAATATCGAAATTCGAAACAATGAAAGAAAAAGAAGGAAAATTCGAAATTCAAATATCAAATGTCTTAAATATCTTATTGAACTTGTGATCTTAATTAAAATGTTAAGTAAAAATTGAGAGGAGAAAAATAATGGTCAATATTTATTACGATAAAGATGCAGATTTAGAGATCTTGAGAAATAAAAAGATAGCTATTATTGGTTATGGAAGCCAAGGTCATGCTCAAGCTCAAAACCTAAGAGATAGTGGTTTAGAGGTAATAGTAGCTGAGGTAGAAAGAAGCAAAGCCTGGGAAAGAGCCAAGAGGGATGGGTTTGAGGTAACATCTGCTCAAAAAGCAGCTAAAGAAGGGGATATAATTCAAGTATTAGTTCCAGATCAAATTCAAACAATGGTTTATGATGAATTTATTAAAGATAATTTAAAAGAAGGAAATGTTTTGGGATTTTCTCATGGATTTAATATTCATTTTGGACAAATTATTCCTCCTGCTCATATTGATGTAATTATGGTGGCTCCAAAAGGCCCTGGACATTTAGTGAGAAGAGTGTTTAAGGAAGGAGGAGGTGTTCCTAATTTAATTGCTATTTATCAAGATTATTCAAAAAAGGCTAAAGAGACGGCCTTAGCTTATTCCAAAGGGATTGGAGGAACCAAAGCTGGGACATTAGAAACTACTTTTGCTGAGGAGACAGAAACAGATCTTTTTGGAGAACAAGTTGTTCTTTGTGGCGGAGTGTCTTCGTTAATTAAAGCTAGCTTTGAAACCTTAGTAGAAGCAGGGTATCAACCAGAAATTGCTTATTTTGAGTGTTGTCATGAATTAAAACTTATTGTCGATTTAATCTATGAATATGGAATTTCAGGGATGCGTTATTCTGTCAGCGATACAGCAGAATATGGTGATTTAACCAGAGGCCCAAGAATAATAGATGAAAAGACTAAAGAAAGGATGGGGGAAATCTTAAAAGAGATTCAGTCTGGGTCTTTTGCTCGGGAATGGATTTTAGAAAATAAGGCTAATCGACCAGTCTTTAATGCTTCAAGAAAAAAAGACCAAAAACATCTAATTGAAGAAGTAGGTAAAAATTTAAGAAGTATGATGAGTTGGATTAAAGAGAAAGAAGAATTGTAAAAGATGGAGCTTTTTAATTAATTGGAGAAAATAATTATCTTTGATACTACTTTAAGAGATGGAGAGCAATCTCCTGGTGTCTCTTTTACCGTAAAAGAGAAGTTAGATTTAGCTAAGCAATTAGCAAGATTAGGAGTAGATATCATTGAAGCAGGTTTTCCTATATCTTCTAAAGGAGAATTTGAAGCAGTCAAGACTATTGCCCAACAAGTCCAAGAGCCAATTATCTGTGGCTTAGCTCGGGCTAAAAAAGAAGATATAAACTGTGCTTGGCAAGCATTAAAAGAGGCCAGATCTCCTCGTATCCATACTTTTATCTCCACTTCAAAGGTTCAAATAAAGTATCAATTAAATAAGACCTACGCTCAAGTTTTAAAGATAACTAAAGAAATGGTAGCTTTAGCTAAAAGCTGGACAGAAGATATAGAGTTTTCTCCTATGGATGCTACCAGGACAGAACTAGAGTTTTTGTATGAAGTTATTTACCACGCCATTGAAGAAGGAGCTACTACTATTAATATTCCTGATACGGTTGGTTATGCTATTCCCTTAGAATTTGGAGAAATAATAAAGAACATTAAAAGTAATGTTTCTAATATAAAAAAAGCAGTTATTTCTGTTCATTGTCATAATGATTTAGGTCTTTCTACGGCTAATTCTTTAGTCGCTGTTTTAAACGGAGCCAGGCAAGTAGAGGTCACCATTAATGGCATAGGGGAGCGAGCAGGAAATGCGGCCTTAGAAGAGGTAGTCATGTCTATCAACACTCGTAAAGATATCTTTAATCTTGAAAGTAAGATCAATACTACTCAGTTATATAAAACTTCTCGAATGGTTAGTCACTGTACGGGAATGATAGTTCAGTCCAATAAGTCAATTGTAGGAGAGAATGCTTTTGCTCACGAATCAGGAATTCACCAGGATGGGTTTTTAAAAGAACGAACTACTTATGAGATTATGACTCCAGAAAGTGTAGGTATAGCCCAGAGTAAATTAATTTTAGGAAAACTTTCAGGAAGGCATGCCTTTAGTCAAAGAGTCAAAGAGTTAGGATTTGATCTGCCGAAGGAAGAGTTAGAAATAGCTTTTAAAAAGTTTAAAGATTTAGCTGATAAGAAAAAAGAAGTCTTTGATCAAGATATAGAAGCCATCATAGAAGACGAACTAATTACTATTTCAGAAACTTATAAGTTAGAATATCTTCATGTAGTAAGCGGCAATAAGACTATACCTACTGCGACTGTGATCATCAAGAAGAAAGAAAAAGCTATCCAAGAAGCAGCTTGTGGAAATGGACCGGTGGACGCAAGTTTAAAAGCGGTAGATAAGATTACTAAGATAAGATGTAGTTTAATTGATTATAATATTAGGGCTATTACTACTTATCAAGATGCTTTAGGAGAGGTTAATATAAAGATAAGACATAAAAATAAGATATATTCAGGAAGGGCGACGAGTACTGATGTTGTGGAATCAAGCGTTAAAGCTTATCTAAATGCCATTAATCGTTTAATTTACAAAGAAGAACATCTTTAATGAAGCAAACCATTACTGAAAAGATCCTTTCTAACCATGCAGGAAGAAAAGTTAGTTCTAAAGAATTAATAGAAGCTACGGTTGATCTGGCCTTAGGAAATGATATTACTGCCCCTTTAGCCATTAAGGAATTTGAAGAATTAGGATTAGAAGAAGTTTTTGATAGAAAGAAGATAGTCTTAGTTCCTGACCACTTTACACCCAATAAAGATATTAAATCTGCTCTTCAAGCTAAGATTCTAAGAGATTTTTCTAAAAAGTATAAAATAGAGAATTATTTTGAAGTAGGAAGAATGGGGATTGAGCACGCTCTTTTACCTGAGCAAGGTTTAGTTTTACCAGGAGACTTAATTATTGGTGCTGATTCTCATACCTGTACTTATGGAGCTTTAGGAGCTTTTGCCACAGGCGTAGGGAGTACAGATTTAGCTCATGCGATGGCTACAGGCAAGTGTTGGTTTAAAGTACCAGAAAGTATTAAATTTATCTTTTATGGAAAACTAAACCCGTGGGTAAGTGGCAAAGATTTAATCTTATATGTTATTTCTCAAATTGGAGTTGATGGAGCCCTTTATGAAGCCATGGAGTTTACAGGAGAAACGTTCAAAGAGCTTTCCATGGCTGATCGTTTTACCGTTTGCAATATGGCGATTGAAGCTGGAGCTAAAAATGGAATTATAGCTTTTGATGAAGTCGCCAAAGGTTATCTAGAGAAGAAAACACCAAAGAATTATAAGGTATATTACAGTGATGAAGGAGCTTTTTATAAAGAAGTATATGAATTTGATGTCTCTAAGATAAATCTACAAGTTGCTTTTCCTCATCTTCCTTCTAATTGCCAGGAAGTGGAAAAAGTTGGACCTATTAATATAGATCAAGTAGTAATTGGGTCTTGTACTAATGGAAGGATTGAAGATTTAAGAGTGGCCGCTTCTATCTTAAAGGGTAAAAAAGTTCATCCTGAAGTAAGATTAATTATTATTCCAGCTACTCAAAATATATATTTAGAAGCCCTAAGAGAAGGCTTGATAGAAGTCTTTATTGAAGCTAATGCGGTGGTAAGTACGCCTACTTGTGGGCCATGCTTAGGTGGGCATATGGGGATTTTAGCTAAAGGGGAACGATGTGTCTCAACTACTAACCGTAATTTTGTAGGTCGAATGGGCGATGTGGGGAGTGAAGTTTATTTAACCAATCCAGCAGTAGCTGCTTCTTCTGCTGTTTTAGGTAGAATTGCCTCTCCTCAAGAAATAGCCAAATCTGATGTATTTGGGTATAACCCAGCATAAAAAGTTTGTGCCTTATGGCACGCACCCCTGTTTGCCGGCAGGCAGGCAAATTTTTGCTTCACAAAAACTTCTTTTATGCTGGAACCGAGAGAATGTTTTTTTAGAGGAATGATGATTATTAAAGGGAAAGTTTGGAAGTATGGGGATAATGTAAACACCGATGAGATCATACCAGCTCGTTATTTAAATACTTCCGATTCGAGAGAATTGGCTAAACATTGCATGGAAGATCTTGATTTAAGCTTTGTTAAAGAAGTAAAAGAGGGGGATGTGGTGGTGGCTTTAAAGAATTTTGGGTGTGGATCTTCTCGAGAGCATGCTCCTTTAGCTCTTAAGGCATCGGGCATAAGTTGTATTATGGCCGCTACTTTTGCTCGTATTTTTTATCGGAACGCTCTTAACATAGGATTACTCTTAATTGAATCTCCGCAAGCTTCAAAAGATATAGATAATAAAGATTTAATTGAGATAGATTTAAATAATCATAGAATCAGTAATTTAACTAAGAATAAATCTTATGATATTCTGCCGATACCTGAATTTATGCAAAAAATGATTGCTTCAGGGGGGTTGATGTCTTACGTTAAAGCTAATATTAAGTCTAAAATTAACAAATAACCATAACAATAAAAGGAGTTAAGATGTATAAGATTGCTGTCATTCCAGGGGATGGGGTAGGACCAGAGGTAGTAAGAGAAGGAATTAAGATTTTAGAAAAAGTAGCGGCGCTATTTGAATTTAAATATCAATTAATTACTTATGAATTTGGAGGAGATTATTACTTAAAACATAAAGAAGTCTTACCTTCTTCTGCCTTATCAGAATTAAGAGAAATGGATGTTATTTACTTAGGAGCGGTAGGCCATTCATTGATAAAGCCAGGTATCTTAGAGAAAGAACTATTATTAAAGATTAGATTTGAACTTGACCAGTATATTAACTTAAGGCCAGTTAAGCTTTATCCTTTTGTCTGGACACCGATCAAAGATAAAGGTCCTGAAGATATTGATTTTGTAGTAGTTAGAGAAAATACCGAATGTTTATATACTGGCTTAGGAGGCTTTTTAAAGAAAGGAACCTTGGAAGAGGTAGCGATACAAGAAGCCGTTTATACTAGAAAAGGAACAGAGCGATGCGTTAGATATGCTTTTGAATTTACCAAGAAAAGAAATAAGAAGAAGAGACTTACTTTATGTGATAAAGCCAACGTCTTAAATTATGGACATGATTTATGGCAAAGAGTCTTTTATAAAGTAGGAGAAGAATACCCTGAAATTGAAAAAGATCATGCTTATGTAGATGCTACTTGTATGTGGATGGTTAAGAATCCAGAATGGTTTGATGTGATTGTTACTTGTAATATGTTTGGTGATATTATCACTGACTTAGGAGCGATGATTCAAGGTGGTATGGGAATAGCGGCTGGCGGAAATATTAATCCTGAAGGGGTGTCGATGTTTGAGCCAATTCATGGTAGCGCCCCTAAGTATGCCGGGAAGAATCAAATTAATCCTTTGGCTGCTATCTTATCATTAGCGCTGATGGTAGCTAACTTAGGCGAAGAAGAAGCAGCTTTAGCTATCGAAGAAGGGGTATGTAAAGCCTTGGGAACTGGAAGGATTAAAGATATGGCGGCAGGTAAGATGGGGCTTACTACTTCAGAGGTAGGAGATTTAGTTAAAGAATTTATTACTAAAGGTGAATAATTATGAAAAGATATAATCTTGCTATTGTCGGGGCTACAGGAGCAGTTGGAAATCAGATGAAGAAGATCATAGAAGAACGTAACTTTCCCGTAGAGGAGTTATTTCTTTTTACGAGTAGTCGTTCGGCAGGAAAAATCTTAGAGTTTAAAGATGAACAAATTACTACCTTAGAACTCACGGTTGATTCTTTTAAAGACATAGAAATAGCCTTATTTTCTGCTGGAGCTAAGGTTTCCAAAGAATATGCTCCTTATGCGGTGAGAGAAGGTTGCTTAGTGATTGATAACAGTAGTGCTTTTAGAATGGAGAAAGATGTGCCTTTGGTTGTTCCAGAAGTAAATCCTTCTGATTTAAAGTGGCATCAAGGAATTATTGCTAATCCTAATTGTTCTACTATTCAAATGGTCATGGCTCTTAAGCCTCTTTATGATAAAGCAGGTATAAGAAGAATAGTAGTAAGTACCTATCAATCAACTTCTGGTACGGGATGGAAGGCCATGGTAGAGTTAAGGGAGCAATGCGAAGCGGTGATTAATCAAAAAGAAGTAAATATCCAAGTTTATCCTCACCAAATTGCTTTTAATCTTATTCCTCAAATTGGTGATTTTTTAGATAACGGGTATACCACAGAAGAGATCAAGATGGTTAATGAAACCAGGAAGATTTTAGGAGATGAAACTATTAATATTACCGCTACTACGGTTCGAGTTCCGGTCTTTATTTCTCATAGTGAGGTAGTTAATGTGGAGCTGAAGCAAAAGCTAACCGTAGATGAAGTCAAAAGAATTTTGTCAAATATGCCTGGGGTGAAGGTGATAGATAATTCCAAAAATTTGATGTATCCTCATCCTTTAATGGCTAAAAACACGGATGAGGTTTATGTAGGGCGGATTAGAGAAGATCTTTCTCATCCTCTGGGTATTAATATGTGGATAGTAGCCGATAACTTAAGAAAAGGCGCCGCTTTAAATGCTGTTCAAATTGCAGAAAAGATGATTGAATTAAGATTAATTTAATCGCAATCATTTGCTTGCTTAAGTCTTCGTAATGTTGTTTGAGATTATAATCTCACCTCTTGAAATTTATCCTAAAATAATGCATAATTTAAAGTAAGCATTTAGCTATCAGTTAATAAAAATAACTGATAGCTGATAGTCGAAGGTTTACTTTAATAGAATAGGAGAATGAAATTGAGAGAAACAGAAAAAACAGAGAATAAAGAAAGTGAACAAATTGCTAAATCTAAAGAAGATTTCATAGACAAAAACTTGCATGATTTTTTAATTATCAATAAAGTCAATAAGATTATGTTTGCTTTTTTAGATTATCAAGAAGTTATTGAGGCTATTATCGCCATAACTAATGAGGTTATTGATGTTCAAGCTGTATCTATAATTATCAAAGATAGTCAAAAAGTAAGGATTACTTTATCGGTAAGTGATATTTTAGATAAAAGACTCATAGAGAAATTTAAAATTTTATCATTAAGTTCTTTTGGCGAAAAAGAGAGAGTAAAAATAGAATTAGATGAAGTAGAAGTTATTTTAAAAGAAAATCCTTTAAGGGCAGGTAAGGATAATGGAGATGAATTTAATTCTTTTTACTATGTCCCTATTGTGATTGCAGAAGATACTTTTGGTTTTTTAACTATTGGTAGTTTAGAAAAAGAGGCATTTAGCCCCGAAGATCTAAGGTGTTTGTCAATATTAGGTACTTACTCTTCTGTGGCTATTGGTAATTCTATCTTACGAGATAAGATTAAAGAGCTTACTATCGTAGATGGTCTTACCGGTGTTTACACCTATGGTTACATTAGAGAAGCATTAAGAAGAGAAGTTAGAAGAGCGGAGAGATATAATTCTTCTTTTTCTTTTCTAATAATGGATATAGATAATTTTAAAGAGATTAATAAATCTTACGGGTACTTAGAAGGAGATCGAGTTCTGAAGATGTTAGGTCTGGAGATAAAAGATAAGATTATTAGAGAGATTGATATAATAGCTCGATACGGAGGAGAAAAGTTTGCTATTATCTTACCTGAAACTAATAAAACCAGAGCGATGGTGGTAGCAGAAAGGATAAGATCTCAAATTGAACTAAAAGAAATTTACATAGGAAAGGTTAATCTTAAGGTTACTGTAAGTATAGGAGTATCAGAATTTCCTACCGATGCGGGTAGCGAAGCAGAAATGGTTAATATGGCTAATTTTGCTTTATTAAAAGCCAAAGAACAAGGTAAAAATAAAGTTTGTCAAGCGTAAATTAAAGCCTAAAATAATCGGTCGGTAATTTCACCGATAACTAAACCCATTACAGTCTAAAGAATATTTTAAATTTTGCCTGGTTTTCCCAGGCTTTTTTTATAGGCTTTTTCTTGTTAGCCACAAATGAAAATAGGACATTTTCATTTGTGGCTAACACATGTAAATAAAAGACATAGACAAATTGTATCTGGATGAGATAAAATAACACTCCTAAATCATCACAAAGAAAAGAGTGATACCCACCAGATACAATAAGAAAATTATCTCATAAAACTTTTAGGATTGCAAGTAGGATTGCAAGGATTTTTTGTAACGGAATATGGAGATAAAGAAGGATGGGGATATAGAAAAGGTGGTGCTGGCCTTGGACAGGGTCAAGAAAAGGTATATCTGTAGTGAATGCGGTGAGGTATTGACTACTTACTATGATTCCCACATTCAAGAAGTAAGACACCTTCATCTCTGGAAGTATATCACGATCTTAATGTTTGAAAAAGTTAGGGTCAAGTGTCCTACCTGTGGGGTTAAGATAGAGAGCCTGGAATTTATGGACAAATATGCCCGGCTGGTGGTGTAATTGGGGGGCTTGTTTGGGTTTAAGGAGTATCTAGAGATAAACGAGAAAGAGATAGTTACTGTTCCTCATACTGATTTTCGCTTGCGGGTTGATGATTTTAATGTTGAATTTTACCCTACCTCTATCTGCCATCCGCCATCCAAAGTGGGGGTGACAGAAGAGGGCAACTGCGCCAAACCGAGATAAACAAAGAGACAATTTTATCCGAGAGGCTTCCTAAGAGAAGGAGGAGGTAGTATGAACTTGCTACAAATCTTGTTTAGTCTGTACTTCAGACCTCGTGCTTTATCATATCTCTTATCTCAAATGTGAGAAGGTCTTTGATTTGAATGAACCTTTGATTAAAGGCCTGGAGGAGAGGATTTCCCAAGAAGGTAAATTTAAAGTACTGTATTCTATCGCGGCTTTCTGCCGCAACTAAATCATTAGACAGGGGTCAGAAGTCAAATTGCAAGGTATTGCCTTAATCTGTCCCCTGTCCTATACCTCGCGGACAACGCAAATGTTGGGGGGGGGGGGTAATAGTATCTCGGCAGTGAAAAGTTCTCATCTATTCTGGGAATGTCATGGGCTTAAGTTATTGAAATTAAGGCACTTACCTTTAGCGATGTTTAATCTTTACAAGATTAGCAATATCAATGAGTTACAGAGAACTTTTAACTGTCGAGTAGTATAGGTTAGAGTTTTTTGGTTGCTGTCCCAAGTGTAAATAAAAAGAAGGAAAGTAGGGAGAGGTGTTTTTTTATGTAATTAGTATTAGTAATAATTACTATTACTAATTTAAGAGGGAGTAAATGGTAATAAAAGGAAGTAGAGTTTTTTTTAAAATAGGTATGATTATGGGTCATATTTTATCTTTAGTTATATTAGCCCAGGTACTTTTTGCCCAAGGAAAGTCAACCATAGAAGTCTTCAGTGAGGAGTGTCCCTGTGGTCCTTGTCTTAAGGCAGAGGAGATAGCAAAAAAGGTTGCTGATAAATATAATGCAGACTATATAGTATATGATGTTATGAAGGATACTTCGAAAATGGAAGAGTATGGAGCAAATATAGGATCCGTGATAGTGAATCATAAGGTACATATTTCTGTATGGGAGGTGGGAGCAGAAAATCTTGAAGATGCCATAAGAGGCGCTCTTAGAGAAAAGCCTGACAGTGAAGATGTGGTAACAAAAAAGAGATCAATAATTTCCTGGCTTCGCTCCTTTAATAGGTATTTTAAGGAAGGGGATACCGACATACTTTTCCTTTTAACAGCATCTTTCGCCCTTGGCCTCTTTGCTGGACTAAATCCCTGTGCTATTGGGGTCTTCCCTGTTGTAGTTGGTTATATCGCGGGTAAAGAAGTAAAGGTAGCCAAGTCTTTCCTAATAGCTGTCCTTATTGGAGTGGGTTTAACTTTAGTCTATGCCGCCTTAGGAGTATTGATTGGTCTTGGTGCCTCTTTAACTGTCTCATCGGTAGCCAATATCAGTCGATATGTCTATAGTATTGGTGGAATAATAATTTTAGTTATCGGACTACATATGATGAAGGTCTTACGTCTTCCCTTTTTCAAAGAGAAGTGTATGCAACCAAAACCGGTCAGGGGACTCTTTGGTGCTGTGGGAGTGGGTGTAATGCTTGGTTTTTTCTATTTTTGCTGCGTACTTCCCCTTCTGGCTCCAATTCTTACCTATCTTCTTTCCCATCCTTCCCTTTCAAATGGAGTAAGCCTCTTATCTCTATTTGGCTTTGGGATGGCTAGCCCCATAATTGCTGTTGGTCTAATGACCGGGGGAGCCCGTAAATTGGTGCTTAAAAAATTGAGTAAAAGGAGGGATCTGGTATCAAAGATTAGTGGGGGGATTTTAGTTCTGGTGGGGATTTGGTTCTTATGGGCATTTGCCAGGATGCTCTTGTAAGGAAAAAAACTTTTAAAGGAGGTGATTAAGAATGGCAGATATAGAGGTAATTGATGCTTGTTGTGCCTGTTGCTTGAAGACCGCAGGGGTTCCTGATAAGCTAAAGGAGCTTGAAGGGGACAAAGTGATAGAGGTGGTATTCGATAATCCTGATATGCGAAAAGACCTGATGGAAATAGTTGAAGAGGCAGAATGTGAAATAGTTGATGAGAGAGAAGAGGATGATGAGTTCCACATCAAGGTGAAGAAGAAGGCAGGATGATTTAAAAAAAAGGAGGTTAGAAGTCTATGAGTGAAGATACCACTGAAAATAAAGTATTGAAAGTCAAACCCGCTGATGCTTACCCTCCTGAAGAGGGTTGTTACTTAAGAGGTAACCCTTATTCACCTGTAGCGGTTGTGGTTATGTTAAATCATGCCCGGGAGAAGACTCCACCAGAGATTGAACATTTAACAAGATGTGCTATTGAAAAAGGAGCAGCCTTAGCTGGCACCCTACAAACAGAAAACATTGGGATAGAGAAGATAGTCTGTAATATTACTGCTAACCCAAACATTCGTTACTTAATCATTTGTGGGATTGAGGTAGAAAAGCATAACTCTGGGGATGCCCTAAAATGTTTAATCGAGAAGGGAATAAATGAGAAGAGAACTATCATTGGCTCTGGAGCTATTACTCCTTACCTGTTTAATATCCCACTTTCGGCTATTGAAAGATTCCGCAAGCAGCTTAAAGTGATCAACCTCCTAAATGAGGTGGATCCGGAAGTGGTGGATAGGGCAGTCTGGTCCTGCTATCAAGAAGAGCCCACTGAATTCAAAGGTTATACCCTTTATGACCCTGGTGCATTTAAAGGCAAACCGCTATGTTGTACACTTACCTGGAAGATAAAAGAGCCCCACGAGATAGAGGAATGGGAGCTCGATGATGTCATAGAAGAGATTGGAGGTGATTGACGAGATGGCAAAGGTAAGATGTGGAAGAGTGTTGGGCGAGGATTTGTGTATAGAGGAAGGTGATAACACCTCTCTATACTTTATTGATCAACTAAGGGGCTATCAAGCAGTATTGGCTGCTTTATCTGCCATAGATCAAGATATCTGCCATGATGGTTGTAGCCTGCCTGCAATTGCTAAAAAGGTGATAAAAAGACTGACCAAACTGGGAAAGGACCTTGATGCCTCATCCGTTTGCGATGAAGAAAAGAGGGCTTTTATAAAAAAGATCGATGCCTTTCTGGCCAAGGCATCCGAGCTCCCTCAAGATACTACCCAGCAGTGTCGAAAGACAGCCGGGGAATGCAGGATGGGTTCGGGCTGCTTTGCTGCAGGGGCTATGGAGATGATGAAACAGATTACTGATCCTGTGGAGCCATAGCTTATATCGTTAGCATGAACTTAGTTTTCACTGAGATCACAATTTTCTCCTTAGGTAATGAAGATGGAAGACAAAAACTGTAAGAGTAACGAAAATCTAACAATCAGAAGTTGCTGTTGTGCTCTTGAATCTGAGGCAGCCCGGACTTCTGCCTGTGGTTCGCCATCTCCACCAACAGAGCTTCCCCAAGGAAGTAATAGTCATTGGGTTTCAGGGTATCTGGAGACAGAGGTTGGGAAGGTGCCTGTTGTAGAAACTACTCTTGGCTTCAAAGACCATTTAGGGTCGTTGAAAGCGCGATTGGGCATTGGCCGTATGTGTTACAAAGTTGAACCAGGGCTTTACGCAACAGGTAGTCCGGATTCGGATTCGCCTGTGTTTGTTTCAGCCAATTACAAGATGAGCTTTGATGTTCTTCGCAGCCAGATTAAAAACCTGTCCTCGTGGATATTGGTATTGGATACCAAAGGGATAAATGTCTGGTGTGCTGCCGGTAAGGGGACTTTCG
>Ga0180007_10001157_pt1 | contig 37736 bp, 39 predicted proteins | sample MM_PC_MetaG_FD_121122 | JGI IMG/M metagenome (GOLD analysis project Ga0180007, IMG submission 121122) | Groundwater microbial communities from the Aspo Hard Rock Laboratory (HRL) deep subsurface site, Sweden - MM_PC_MetaG | ecosystem: Environmental > Aquatic > Deep subsurface > Groundwater... | reverse complement strand
TGTGCCTTGTCGTGTGGCTTCGCCTCTGCTACCGTTCAAACTCCCGTAGTATCGGCTCATATTAGCTTCCCTCCTCTTAGTTTATTTTCGGCCAATCTAGCCGCTTATGACCAGAAGCCCTCCCAACTTCTGGCCAGTGGCGGATAGACTAACATCTAACATATTTTTCACGGAGTGCTATACTGTCGTGGTGTCTAGCTTTATTATGGTTTCGAGTCTGGGATTGCCATTCCCGTTGAGTTACAGCTAGCCAGTCTAGCCAACGAAACTGCTTGCCTATTATGATTGCTAATGATTCATTGCGTGGTATGCCTCTAGTGTTGGCATAAGCTAAGGCTGCTATGCTTTGGTGTTGGTCGGTAATGTGGTGGGTGCTACCAGTAATATTTTCTATGGTGTATCGTTCTACTTCGGTCATTGCTTTCAACCTCCGTTTTTTGTTTTTGAGTTTGCTAGACTCATTGCTTAAGCGATACCCTCCGTTTGGTCATTTTAACTCTATCAACTTCCCATTGCTAATATGCTGGCTAAGACGTGCCAGGTAAAATTTAACGTCCCCATTTTTGACGACTATCAGGACAATTCCAAGACGTGCCGAGACGTTCAAAAATTGGAGTTTGCGATTATAGGCCGCCGTCTCAATATGCACCAATTTACCCTTATCTTTTGTTATGGTCTTGACTTCGATTGCTACACGCTGGCCAGTCAATTTGTCGGTTGCTGTATAGTCAAACGGTGCGAGGTGCTTTTGCTTCCGCAACTGTGTAAAATGCCGCCGCAAAGCTTTGCGTGCTTCTGCTTCGCCGTTCATTCCAAACCGTGTATTGTTTAGCTTAGTCATTGGCTTATCCTTGTATATTGTCGCTTCCGCCGTGGGCGGCCTCTTAAATTCGGATTGCTTATAGCCTCCAATTGATAACTCCGAAATCCTACGGTTGAAAGCTTATCCGCTTTGCCTCTATGATTAGTGCCGAGGTAGTAATAGTTGCATTCTTGTTGACTATCGTAGACTATGCGGACTATCCGCCTTGACCGCCTACGTTCGACAAGGTGATACTTACCGTTTAACGCTTGGCCAGTTATGGCCATAGTTTCCCGTTGTCCGAGTTTGGCATATTGACCGACTGTAAATTTTCCTGGCATTCTACTTTCCTTTGCTAATCTATCCGAGCCAATCGCCAATAGCTTGACGACTGGCGGCGGCGAGGCTAGCCTGCTAATTGTGTGGCTTTCCTACGAGCCGCAAAGTATAGGGTGATCGCCCTATTGTACCGCTTGGCCCACTGATTGCTTTCGCTAAATACTGCGAATTTCGTATCTTGTGGTATACCCTCCTCTGTGCAAGCATTAGCCCATGCCTCCTTGACCGTATAGGTTAGCGTCTCATTACTCATAATCTAGCCTCCTTATGATAAGATACCACATTCTAACACGGTTGTCAAGTGCCTATGCGACTATTGCCTCTTGTTGACATAATATACACCTGAGTGTTTTGAATATGAATCGCCGATTTTAGGCGGTTGTTTTGGAGTTTTTGGGTGCTAGCCTATGCCCGCCAGCAAACCGTAAATTCTCAGATACAAAAAAAGTAAACGCAAGGATTTACTAATATAGAATTGAATTATGTCAAGCTGACTGGTTTCCCCTGTTTAGGGCATTCTGGTATTTTCAGCCTAGCTTCCCGACACGTCTTGTCACGTCTTGTTTGGCTTGTGGCTTGGCTTCGGGACACGTCTTGTCACGTCTTGGCCAAGATAGCACCACGTCTTGACTAGCCTTGAATTGGCCAGCTAACACGTCTTGAAACACGTCTTGAGCTGGTTTTGGCTTGCTAGGGAGCACGTCTTGAATCACGTCTTGACCTAGTTTTGGCCAGATAACAACACGTCTTGTGGCACGTCTTGACTAGCTTTAACAAGACGTGACAAGACGTTGGTTTGACTAGCTAACTAGCACGTCTTGACGACTTTGGCCAAAGTGGGGGATAACAGACCCTCCCCTACCCTACCCTACCGCAGAACTTGACATAAATGCTTTCAGCTACCCCTCCCCTACCCTGCTCAGTCCTATGCGGATTTTTGGGAAGCCGAAAATTTTGGCCGAAAAACCCCCTACCCACCTTGGTGGGTACACGCACATATATATAGGAAGAGTGGTGATGATAATAGCCAGACGTGGCAGGGTTTGTATATGAGGCTTGACAAATTGGGAGAAAGTGATTATGATAATAAACAAGAAAGGAGGTGGTTGAAATGGCAAAAATAAGAGCTAAGGCGGTAATCGTGACTTTGCCAAAGGTTAGGTGTGAAAACGGGCATGAGTGGATTCCGAGAGTTCCCTCACCGAAAGAATGCCCTGTGTGCGGAAGTAGAAGAATTTATAAAGTTGCGAGTTGAGGTTTACTTAGTTTCGTGGCCGTTGGGTGGTAAGTAAGGGATTGCCCACCGTAGGGTGTTGATGGTTCTTTGAATCTTCTTCTGGCAATTCAGCCAGTTTCTTATTGTGTGTGGCGATTGGTCAGGGTAGCGTTCACAAATATCACTTAATTCCATTCCCTCTTTTGATAATTTGTATATCTCTGTTATAAGTTTGTTGTTCAATAAAAGTTGTTTGGTTGAATGGTGGATTTCTTGAAGACAGAGAGGAAAGGGGCATTGAAGGCATTGTGACTGAGTGCCTAGATAATTAGTAGCAATTTCACAACCTGTATCAGCACGATGCCAAGTTTCTTCCCTAATAAGGGTTGATTGCAATTGTTGCATCCTTTGGTGCCTCTGGATGTTTGGGAACTGAGGTATGTTGTTCGTTTGACTTTTCATCAGGCCATGTATGTTGGCAAGTGCGACAAAACCATTCCTCTCTATAGATACGATAGTAAGTCCAAGCGGATTTGCATTTGGGGCAGCGTGGCTTTTCAGTGTTGGCTTCTTTCACCATTTCCAATAGTATAAGCTATTGACAAAACTCTTGTCAATGAGTAGCTTATAGGGCGGTATTCGTTGTTTTTGATGTTTATACTTAGAAATGCTATGATTATTATTGACAAAACTCTTGTCAATGGCTATAATGGGGAAGTGGGGGCGAGTGAATCTATGACAAATTTACAATCTATGACAAAAATCCAGCCCCCCGCAATCAAAGGGCTTGGGAAGCGTCTCTGGATTGGTATAATCGTCACGGCCAACCCCACTAACTTCCCTTGCCTTTCGGCATATCTCCGATATTGCGGCTTGACGGGGGATGCAATCGAATCTCGCAAATACAGTCGCCATGCCCGTATGCTCTACTATTTGCTGGCTGAGGGAATTGTAAAGCATCGGGACTCAACCTTTAGACCATTGTACGACAAGTTCAAGGGAGATATGGCAGTTCGCTACGAGGGCGAGAAGCCCTATAGAATCAACAACGCCGCCATGTGTCGAACCTCGACATTTTTGGCTAAAGCCATATATAGGCATTGTACGGACGGGGCGGGTGAATCTATGTCAATGGTACAATCTATAAGCAAAGTCCAGTCCGCCTCCACCGATTCTATTTGATAAGCTACTCATTGACAAGAGTTTTGACAATATGTTATGATAATAGTGGATTGATAGAATTATCGGATAAAGACCTTAGTGCTATTGCGAATTCAAGGGCGTGGCAAGGGAAATACCTTAAGAAAGTTTTCGTTGTTACAGTAAGTATATTCTTTGCTGTATTCGTGGCTTTCACTGGGTGGTTTGTTTATTTGGCCTTGAGCTGGTTACCCCCACAGATTCCTAGCCCGATTTGGGAGATTGGCATTCTTTACATGATTGGGTTCATTGCATTTTTGTTCATTGGTGGCTCTATACGGTCACGACAGATAATGAAAGAACTAAAAAAGGAGAGAGACAAATGAAAAAGTATTTACTGATTTTCTTAGCTTTGGTGATTTTGCCCCTTGGATTGATGGGATGTGAGGAAGATACGACAAGTCCCACAGCACCAGCCGTACCTTCGATAGATAAACGGTTAACGGAAGCAGAGGCTGGTGTTGTTGCATTGTCGGGACAGCTTGCAGCGAAGGCTGAGACAGCTACGGTTACTGCCATAGCTAATAGAGTTGCTGCATTGGAAGGGCAATCGTCAGCGAACACCTATACCAAAGCTCAACTTTATACTAAGGCTGAAGTTGATGCGGCTGTGGCGGCTGCGGTAGCAGCACTGAAGGCTGACCAAGCGTGGATTGAAGGTCGTACCACGACAACGGGTGCTGGCACTACCGTAGGGGATTATGGGGAATTGATTGATGAGGATGGGGATTTGCAGTTGTGGCTTGAGGAAGTAGGTGGGGATGCAAGTGATGAGCTTAGAACAAGGGACGGCACTAATGAGGCTCGCTTTGATTTTATTGTAGTGAACCTTGATGATTCGTCTCACGATTTCAAGATTGACTTGGAATTTGAACCTGAAGATGGTAAGACTACCCTCAACATTGATTTAGCTGTTGCTAGTACTAAAGCAGTCGCATCTGGGAACTTGGACTATAAAGCTGCTACTAGGAGTCCACAACCTAATGCTGATAGCATACTCCGCTTTGGGCAGGATAATCAGGGTAGAATCTTGAAAGGTGATGTGGAAGACTTTACGGTCTGGATTACTGTTGAACAGACTGCTGGTGGAGTAACTGACTGGGAGTATGACATAAGAATTAAAGATAAAGACTAGGGTTGACAGAATACTAACACTGTGTTAAGGTTTTAGTAATTAAAACTTAAGGAGGACAACTAGAGAAAATGAAAAACTTATTGTGGCCTAAAATCTCAGTAGTGCTTATGGCTTTGGCATTGGTGGCATCGTTTGCCTTAGTGCCAGCGGTGGTTAATGCAAACGGGTATGATTCTACCCTAGACTTAACTAGCAAAGACCCAACAACTTGGGAGCCAACAACTGCCATGAAGGCTACGCTTAACTACAAGGCCAGTAGCCCGACCTTTGACTTTGAGATTGTTAACGCCACAGGGTTAGAGCCAACTACTGAATACAGCCTCATATATTATGCCAATCCATGGCCTGGGAACCATCCAGGCGCATTACTTGGCGGGCCTTGGCTTGGTTCAGTTATTATGGCTAACGTAATTGGTTCGGTTAATCTGGATATGAGTCTACCCACACCGCCTGATTCCAACATGGCAGTGCCTCACAATGTTCCGCCAGACAACTATTTTCATGCTTATGGTGCTAAAATCTGGCTAATACCATCTAGCGACTATGACGGGAGTGGCCTAACTGCTTGGAATCCTGATGACTACTTATACGAAACTGACCTGATTCAGTACACAGATACGGATTTGTCAACAGGTAGCGGGGGAATAGCCATTACCACCACAATCACTGAGCCAGTAACAACCATCGGCTTAACTGTGTCACCTCCAAGTATACCTTTTGGGGATGTTGATGTAGGAACGTGTAGCCCTGTTGAAGTCATAACTCTGACAAATACAGGTACTGTCCCGATAAAGGTTCTGGCAACTACATCAGTAGGATTCTATACCGATTGCCTTAAACTCAATGGTGTTGCTGCGAATGGTTGGGTATCTACTAAGATTCTGGCAGGCAATAGTTTGACTGTCAATGCCAAAGTATGCCCGACCATAGCTTACTCAGGTACGATAACAGGCTCAGTGTCATTTGTGGCCTCATTTGCACAATGATAAAAACAGCGATTGCAACACTGTCCATTGTGGCAATCTTGTTTATATGCAATACTCCTGCCTTTGCTGACACAGGGGCAGGAGTAAGCATAGAGCTTGAGACTACTGTGACTGGAGGAAGTTCTGGTGGAAATTCTTGGAACTGGATTGGTGGAGGAGGCAGTTACAGTTATACAATACCCTCACATACTGCAGTGGTGAATGGCGATGATACCAGCGTGGTGAATGGCGACGATGTTATAGATAATGGAAGTGATACTACATTGCCCGATGAAACCATTAAGCCTGATGAACCTACTGACTTCATCCCATCTGAATCTCAAGATGTCCCTGTTGTATATCCTAAGAAGATAAATTGGGATTTGGTTCTGTTGTTTGTTGTGATGGGACTTGCGGTAGTGAGTGTCTTGGGTTATCGAAAATGGCGAAAGCGAAAAGAGCGATTGGCGATTAAGGAGTAAATATGCTTTATTTCTTCATAGGATTGTTCGGGATGCCGATTGTCGTTATAGCTTGTTTCTTCTTTCTGCCTAAAATCAGCCAACGCCAAGTTCTTGAATCCATTCGCAAGATTAGATACGGCAAGGAACAAAGCAAACTTGAAGTTGCAACCGAATGACTTGTCCTTTGTATTTTGCCTGATTTTAGCGATACTTGTCTGACTCAATAGTTATGCCGATGCAATGACTTATAAAGAGTCTATCGGTAGAAGTGAAGCCTCCAGCTTTAGGGGGCTTCTTTTTATGGGGCTTGACAAAGTGGCACCCAATAGGTTATACTAATAGCATGAAGATAGAGTTGCACAAATTGAACTGCAAACGGTGTGGGCATGAGTGGCTACCACGTAAGGACGACATTCGTATTTGCCCAAAGTGCAAAAGTCCCTATTGGGATAGGGAACGGAAGATAAATGGCTGAGCCTTATCAAGATAGGTGGGGGAGAAATGGGAAGTGAAAGTAAGATGGGTTTCATAGAAGAGTGGCATAGAGCGATAGAAAATGACCCCTATTGGCAGTTTGAGGAATTATTGGAAGATAATCCAGAAGAAGCAGAGGCTCAATGGGAAGCTATGAGAACAGAAATACTAGTAAGGAATAAGTTAGCCCAAGCGATGTAGCCAAGAAGTAATGGAGCTATTATGCTAAAGGCTGAGCTTTTTTATCAAGATAGCTGGAGAAGAGGGCAATGATGACACAATCACTTGGGGATAGGATGAAGGCAAATTATGAAGATAGGGTGAGATATGCGCTTATACGACGGATGCCTGTAGTTATTAGGTTGGATGGACGCAGTTTTCATATGCTAACGAGGGGATGTGAAAAGCCCTTTGATTCCCAATTAGCAGATTGCATCGCAGGCACGGCGATGTTCTTGTGCTCGGAATTGCAAGGTGCTAAGTGTGCCTATATTCAATCAGATGAGATTTCAATTCTCCTAACAGACTTTGATGAGTTGACTACCCAAGCATGGTTTGACTACAACTTGCAGAAAATTGTGTCCGTATCGGCTGGACTTGCATCAGCTTGGTTCTCATTGGAATATGGGCGATTAGCGGTATTTGATAGCCGTGCCTTCAACCTTCCAAAAGAGGAGGTGGCGAATTACTTTGTGTGGAGGCAAAAGGATTGGATTCGCAATTCAGTGGCGATGCTTGCTCAGGCCAACTTCTCACATAACCAGTTACAGGGCAAGGGGCAAGCAGATATGCACGAAATGCTACATGATAGGGGTATTAACTGGGCAGAATTGGATGAGAGATGGAAGAATGGCTTGTTTATTTTCAAAGATACAGATGCATGGCAGCAAACCACATCAATCGTATTCACATCCAATCGGGAATCAATAGAAAGGTATCTCGCTTTGGTCTAGGCAAGAGGTTATGGAGCTATCATGTTAAAGGCTAAAATAAGGAGGTGAGGGCATAGATGTACACACATACAATCCTAGTCCCAAAAGTCCTAGTATTTCGCCCTGAATATATTAAATGCCCGTATTGCCATGAAATGATGGAAAGGCACATATTCTGTGAAGGTGCGAGATTCCACGTACATTCTTATAGCACAAAGGGTATTAGTTGTAGTCAGCCTAACTGTGAGGATAATCATGGCTTAGGAAGGTGCAAAGACCGCAGCCATAAGGTATAGGCAAATGGAGCTATCATGTTAAAGGCTGAGTGGTATGGATAAGCCTTATCAAGATAACCGAAGGAGGTTAGTATGGGCGAAGAATTAGATGAATTGGCGCAGGGGATTGCCATTGTTCTTTTAGCTGAGTGGATTGCTATTGAACACGGGGAAACACGATTACAGGCTTCTAAGTATTCAGAAGAAGCACAGGAATTAGCTGATTTCTTATATGTAATTGGCTATCGCCTTGTAGACACCACTAAGCAGGAGACTATATCTCCATCGGTGTAGGCAAACAGTTATGGAGTTTAGGTGTGAGGAAAACTTACAAATTTAGGGCTGAAGGAAATAAGGAAACGTTGGAAAATGCGGAGACGTGGCTTTCGCTTTGTCGATGGCTCTACAATGCTGCTTTAGAGCAACGGATAACAGCTTGGAAGCGGGGGTGATTATATGGTACGCAAAATAAGCAAAGAGGGAGTCTTGGCCGTTTGTAGAGACTATGTTACTGGCTTGAGTAGTCCCACCATTGCTAAGAAACATAATGTCAGCTCAGTAGCCATTTGTGGGTTATTGGAGAGAAGGGGTATCGCCAGAAGGTCACAATCCCTTGCCCAGAAAAAGAGGACTCTTCGGGAAGATGTTTTTGACAATTTGACAGATGTAGTCTCTTATTGGGTTGGATTCCTATTTGCAGATGGTGGGATATTCAAGCGTAGCGGTTCACCTTCCCTTACCTTAAGACTATCAGGCAGAGATAGGATTCATGTTGAAAAGTTTAGATGCTTTCTTGGTTCTAGCCATAAAATAGTCTACATACCAGTTCCTCACTATAGAGATAGTTGGTCTGGGTCGAAAGATAGTTGCCAACTATCAATACGTTCGACTCGCCTAGTTGAAAGATTAGAAGAATTAGGGTTAGTATCCAAATTAAAGAGTGCTGCAATTTTATCATTATGCCAGAGTCGAGATTTTTGGCGTGGCGTAGTAGATGGCGATGGCTGTATCGGAGCACTGACAGGCAGGAAGTCACACCTAGCAAGATTAGAGCTTGTTGGCGGCGAGCCTCTTTTGCAGCAATTTGTGAACTATGTTCATACTGTAGTTCCTAATACAACGGTGTCTGTACGCCCACACAAAACTATCTATAAGGTATCAATGTCAGGAAGTACAGCGAGACAAATGATATTAACCTTATATAGCAATGCTTGTGTTGTGCTAGACCGCAAAGGGAATACCGCTAGGAATATTCTTGATGCTGGTCAGCCCGTTCAGTCGCTAACGTATGCGGTTGCGCAAAGCGTAGGCTGAGAATCCCCTTCGGGGAGTGTCAAATGGTAATATACATTTTCTTTGACAGTGAACAGTCTTAGTCAATTTATTGTCAAAATTTTTGCCAATCACTTTCCTTGACAACAATTGCATTTATGTCATATCATAGTAGTATGACATTTGGAAGAGTAGTCGCTTGCAAAGTCATTGTTTTAAGGCGATATTTTGTCGCCCAAAGGTAGAACAACATGGCTATAGGCAGAAATGTTATCACAGCGGGAGTTGTACTCATCATAGGTATGGTCATCTATATTATGGTGGTCAACACCGTTTCGGCCCAGAACCAGGTAGGATGGGATGCGTTCGGCATCACCTTCTGGAATTCAATGGGCCCGATGTTGCTTATCCTAGTTGTTGCCATTGGTCTCTTGGTAGGCTTGCTTAGGCTGTTTACTGAGGGTCGTGGCGAAGGACTGTAGGCAACCCCTCTGTAGCGGAGGTTAATCGCTACCTTTAAGTGCCAGACTTTTTCTGGCCTGAAGTGAACTCTGGAAAGAGAGGGGTGAGTGTCTGCAAAGACGCTCACCTCTTTTTTTACTTGTAAGGCATAGCATAGCATAGTGAGGTGACTGCTCCCCCAGCTAGAGCAGGGGGCTTCTAGGGATTAATCCCAGGCTATCCAGCCCGATAGCCAAAATATTCAAGGAGGCGTTATGGTCTCGGTCAATGGTCAAACCACAATGAGGACAGCAAAATTCCCTCTGGGAGAGAGGCATGAGTTGTCGGTATCCACATCGAGAGCAATCTTGACTGGTGTAGCTCGGATTTACAGCAATATACTTTCTGCCAGCGTTCTCAGCTTTGAAAGAAAGAAATGCTGCAAATTGTCCCCAAGCTGCATCAGCGATACTCTTAGCAAGACAATGGTTGTGAACCATGCGGTTGATACTCAAATCCTCAACGGCTATGATGCCGAAGCGATTAACAATGCGTCTGCTATCTTGGTGAGCAAAATCCATTCTTCGGTTAGAAATATGCTCATGGATATGCGCAACCACCCCTCGCCTTTTTCTTCTAGCAGAAGTGCCCTTCGCTTCTTTGGACAATCTTCGTTGAGCTTTAGCCAACGCCTTTTCATCTTTTCTAAAGAAGCGGGGATTAGCAATAGTCTCTCCAGTGGACAGGGTAGCAAAGTGGGAAAGCCCAACATCGATACCTACTGCCTCACTGGATTCTGGAAGAAGTTGGTCTTCCACTTCACAAGCAAAGGTTACAAACCACTTGCCAGTGTTGGTGTGTCGGACACAGCAAGTCTTAACCTTGCCTTCAAGGGGACGATGGATGATAGCCTTCACGGTGCCAGTTTTAGACAGGGTGACACTATTGGAATCAACCGAATATCCCCCTTGGGGATAGGTAAAACTATCATACCAACCAGTGCCACGAAAGCGAGGATAGCCAGGGGTTTGACCAGCTTTCACTCGCCTGAAGAAAGCCTTGAAGGCAAGGTCAATCCGCATAGCTACATTCTGCAATACCTGACTATGAACAGTTGCAAGAGAAGGATGCCTCTGTTTCAAAACAGGAAAGGTATTTATTTGGTCATACATGGTAAAGGACTCTCTTCTTTCTTCCCAAGCGGTCTTTCGTTGCTCCAGAAGATGGTTGTAAAGCCAGCGGCACTCATCCAAAGTGTGTTGCATAGCAGTGCTTTGGCTTGCTGTAGGATAGAGTCGGTAGCGAAAAGTTGTCTTATGCACAAATACATTGTAGCATATTTCAAGGAGAGGAGTCAAGCCCTATCAGGCTTCGCCGTCTGTATCCCCCCTCTAAGGAAGGGGGTTTTAGACGGCGGTAATTCATAAATAATGGCAGAAAAATATATGATATGTCCGCATTGCAAATGTGTTGGTGTGCTTCATAAGGATGGGTGGGTATGGTCGGGGCGTACTAAGGTACAACGATACAGGTGCAATCGTTGTGGGGCGACTACAACGAGGCGGAAAGAAAATGATGAGGTATTTGAAAGAATATGACGACTAATAATGTTCAATTAAGCAAGTGGTGCAAAGAGGATTTAAGAAAGAATCGGAGACAGGTTGTATTAAGGGATTGCCACGGGAACAGACGCACTGCTGGGCGAACCTTAATGAAATTGTCAAAAGAGAGCAGTGATCCAGAAATCAGGCGGAAAGCACGGGCAGATGCTATGTATTTTTTCAAGATGTCTAGGGGGAATGGGAATGGTGATGGCTGATTGGATTGCGGTAATTGTTATTAGTGTGATAGTCGTGCCGACGGCTGTGATTTTTCTTCTATCAAGGTATCAATAAATGGGGAATGACCTTAAGCACCGTCGAAGAAAGATGGCGAAGCATAAACATAGGAAGGCTTTGAAAATATCAAGATGGCAACGAAGGCATCCATAAGGAATACAGAATGAAACGGATATCTCCTTTAGCGATAGTCATATTTTTTATCGCAATCTTCATATTGCCTTTATTCCCTGGGCCTGTTAGCTATATTCCTGCTGATGTGGAAGCGAAAGTTATTGACGTTGGGGATTCCAAGCAGACTAATATCGTAGAAAGTGCATGGGATGATTTTTGGAACTGGTTTTGGGGCATTGAACCTAGTCCTGATTGGGAAATAGAAGGGAATGTAGTCTATATAGACTTAGCAGATGCTTTTATTGCTGTTACACCACATACGCTTGAAGCATCGGGCTGGGTTGAGGTCATGTTCTACACTAAGGACTACTCTGGCCCGATTGATATTGTGGCTGGTTTTGAAGGAACGGACGGAGTCCAAGTTAGGGATGTGGAAATATGGGAAGAGTATGAGCACACGTTGTACAGAACGATTGATGTTCAGCGTGACGACAGTTATACGCCAGAGAAGATTATCTCTACAAAGGCTGTTAGTGTTTCAAGTGTAGACGTAGGCGACAAAGACCTAAACTCAAATGTGGCAGAGGTGGTTGTCGAGGGATTTGATCCGTTTACTGACAATCTTACACAGCAAACAGTAACAATAGCCTACAATTCGTTTGATGGCAAGACCTTCGAGTACAAATACTGGACGAAAGAGCAAGAAGCATACTACGAGACTTTTGAGGACTGGAATAAGACGAGCACAATCGCAAAAAGCAAGGTTTCGCTAGCGGATTGCGAGGATTGGCAGTCGGCAACTCTCAACAACATAGTGCAGCCGCTTACCTATTATACGGCAAGGATATGGGTTAACTTACCAATAAGGGATTTGGGAGATGGCACTTATGGCAGTAGGGGCAAATATGTGGTAGGTGTTAAGCCACAGGGAGCGGCGATAGCTGATGCTTGGCTACTTGACCCGTGGTACGATGTAAGCTGGGGTTATCGGGTAAAGGCAACAATAGATAGTGGTGTAATTGATGCGAACCTTACAGACTTTCCTCTTTTAATGTATATCAGTGGAGCATCAGGTAAGACAAACGCTGATATTACCTTTATTTTTGATGAGCTTGTAGCAGCTAGCCAGAAGTTTGCTGTTACAGTTGGCGAAGATGGAAACGAGTGCTTCTGCGAAGTAGAGGAGTGGGATAATATTGGCGAAGAGGCTTGGATATGGGTAAGTGCTAATACAACTATAGCATCAGGAGCTGATACCGACCTGTATTTTTACTATGATGTTGGGCATGCGAACAATGGCAACGTGGGGCTTCTTGCTGATGGCAGTGGGGCTACGGAAGGGGTTTGGGATGCTAATTACAAGCTAGTTTACCATCTGGTTGACGATGTTGGTGGCGATGTAGACGATAGCACTTCTAACAGCAATGATGGCACAAAAGCTAATACACCAGTTGAAGGTGCAGCCAAGGTATATGATGGGCAGGGCTACAATGCCAACGATGACGGGATTAGCTCTGATGCTAATCTTGCTGCAATGAGCAACTTTACTCTGGAAACATGGGTTGCGTTTTCAAATGCGGCTGGTGGTGCTAGTGATATGCCTCTTGATATTCCTATCAATGACCCCTCGATGTTTCGATATAGTGATGAGAAGATACACATTTATGCGGATGGTGCCCAGCAAATTGTAAGTACTACTCTTATAGACAATACAAACTGGCATCATCTAGTAATTATGGCTGATGGGACTAACATCCATCTGTATATTGATGGCGTGGAAGATGCCAGTTCGCCTGTCCTTTATGCTGGTGATTCGGCTAATGCTAAACTTTGGGTAGGTGATAATAGTATTGGCACAGATACTTTTGCTGGCACAATAGATGAAGCTAGGGTAAGCAATACTAATCGAAGTGCAGCCTGGATAAAGGCATCCTACTATTCAGGCGATGATAACCTGCTGACATGGGGGACTGAGGAAACAGCACCTGCTGGTGGAGCACCAACAGTAGTATCTTTTGCAGCTACAAGTGTCGAGGAAACTACAGCTACAGTATCGGGAAATGTAACTGTTGTCAACGATACTAACATTACACAACGAGGCTTCGTATGGGGCACGACTTGTAATGCCACGTTACCGAGTAGTGGTGAAGCACCGCCAGCAAGTTATGATTCTTCATGGACTGAAAGCGATAACTGGACTACTGGCACGTTCTCATCTACAGGGAACATTACAGGGCTATCAGCGGGAACTTGCTATTACTATCGAGCAACGGCTAATAACTCAGATGGTCTTTGGGGTTATAGTGCGGAATATGCTTTCCACACAAAACCAGAAGCACCTACAAACATTGTTTGCACATCAGGGAACGCAACTTGTTCGCAAACATGGACTAAGGGGACTGGTGCAGAGAATACGACAATTCGCTACCAAACTCTTTCGTATCCACCAGATAGAAGTTCAGGAACGGAGACATATAATGGGACAGGAACTTCGGATAATACGACAGGATTGGTGAATGGGACAACCTATTACTTTGTATCATGGGCTTCATCAACGTGCAACGGGACAGTCCAGTTTTCAGACTTAACGGACAATTGCACATGTACACCTGCGACAGTCCCCCTCGTTGATACTTTGCCAGCAACTAACGTGGAAGAAACTACAGCAACACTTTCAGGCAATATCACTGACTTACAGGGTGCAGCTAATTGTGATTATGTAGGCTTTAGATATGGCCCAGGAATTTATTCAATCAATCAGACAACGAATGTTGGCGCACCTTATGGGATAGGGACTTGGAGTTACAATGCTGCTGGTTTATGCCAAGGGTGTTGTTACCATGTTCAAGCACAAGGACATGGTACAGGGACTGGTTGGGGATATGGAGCACAACAAACATTCCTAACAAAACCTAGTCCACCAGCAGCCTTGAATTGTACGTCAGGTAATGGGTCATGTTCAATGACTTGGAACTTGGGAACTGGCAGCACGAACACTACGATTCGCTATCAAGCAGGTTCGTATCCACCTGATAGGGCTTCAGGCACAGAAACCTATAATGGAACAGGAACTTCGGATAACACGACAGGGCTTGTGAATGGCACGACATATTACTTCGTGGCCTTCGGTGCAACCGATAATTGTAGCTTGACTGCATACTCAGACACGACAGCCAATTGCACCTGTACGCCTGCGACAGTTCCCCTCGTTGATACTTTGCCAGCGACTGTTGTAGAAGAAACTACTGCTACACTTTCGGGCAATATAACTGACTTACAGGGTGCACCTAATTGCGATTGGGTAGGTTTTCGGTACGGCCCAGGCGTTTATTCAATCAATCAGACAACGAATGTTGGCGCACCTTATGGTATAGGAACTTGGACTTACAATGCTGCTGGTTTATGTCAAGGTTGTTGTTACCATGTTCAGGCACAAGCTCATGGCACAGGGACGGGTTGGGGATATGGTGCACAACAAACATTCCTGACAAAACCTAGTCCCCCCGCAGTCTTGAATTGTAGTTCAGGGAATACATGGTGTTCAATGACATGGGCTTTGGGAACAGGCAGCACGAACACTACGATTCGCTATCAAGCAGGTTCGTATCCACCTGATAGGGCTTCAGGCACAGAAACCTATAATGGGACAGGAACTTCGGATAACACGACAGGGCTTGTGAATGGCACGACATATTACTTTGTAGCCTTCGGTGCAACCGATAATTGTAGCTTGACTGCATACTCAGACACGACAGCCAATTGTACGTGTACTCCTGCCATTGGGCCTTCAGTTACTACTTTGGTAGCAACTAACGTGGAAGAAACTACTGCTACAGTTTCAGGCAATATCACTAATTTAGGTGGTGCTGCAAATTGTGACTTTAGGGGATTCCTTTACGGAAGGGTATCAGACCCAGCACCGCCTTATATCTACACGGTGAACCAAACCACTGCTGGTGCATTCGGTATAGGTGATTGGAGTTACAATATTCCTGGCCCACTAGACCAAGGGGTTTGCTATTATTACAGAGCGCAAGCGCATGGCTTAGGAGCAACTTGGAGTTATGGTGGAGAATTATCGTTTTTGACAAAACCGAATCCTCCCACAGCTTTTACATGCGTGGCAGCCAATGCTAGTATGGTGACGCTTAACTGGACAGAATTTGGGCTTGCTGATAACTACACTTATATTAGAGGCAAATTGGGAAGTTGGCCTACTAATTATGGGGATGGGGCATATTCGTATAACGGTACGGGAAGCACCGACAATCACAGTGGGCTTGCTTCTGGTCAATCTTGGTATTATCGAGCATGGACATGGAGTAGTGCTTGTGGGCACCAACAATATTCAGATTTATCGGCTAATTGTTCAGTAAGTATCCCAGGAGCACCAACCGTGCAAACGCAACTATGTTCGGGATTTGGGCAAGATTGGGCTATTGTAAATGGCGAAGTGTTGAATATGGGTATAGCAGCTACATCTATTGCGCAAAGGGGGTTTGACTATGGGCTGACAACTGCCTATGGTAGCACTATTTTAGATGCTGGTGTTTGGGGGGCAGGAAAATTTGATGAGTTTTTGGGAAGCATGTCACCAGGCACGGTTTACCATTATCGAGGAAGGGCATTGAACAATTTAGGCTTTTGGGGATATGGAGCAGATATGATGTTAGCCACCAAAGGCTCACCAGTGCCCTACGAGCATTGGAATACATCATGCAATATGACGGGTATTGATATTTACGCCAATCAGTGGGCATATCAAACCTTCACCACTGCCAATTCTGCGATGGGCGTTTCGCATTCAATATCTTCGGTCTATCTTGATTTGGAGAGAATGGGATTGCCAGGGGATTTGGATGTATCAATTCGTAGAACGACTGGTAATGTAACGCATGGAGAGCCTACGGGTGCTGATATTATGACTGGCGTAATTGACGCTGATGTAATAGCAACAACTCCCACGTGGTATAAAATTGATATGTCGCCTGAGACATGCTTAACCACCAATACGACTTATGCCATTGTGACTAGGGCATTAGCTGGAAGTAACACAAGTTTCGTAAATTGGAGTCTTGACCCAACAGCAGGCTATGCCGATGGCAATGCTGGGAAGTCTACTGATGGTAGTGTTTCATGGACTTCAAATGCTACGGTAGACTACTGTTTTGAGATTTGGGGTGACCCTTGCTTGGAAGTGGGAAATGCGAAAGTATTCACAGACTATAGGGAAACTGGGGATTGGCTTATCACCGTTCGCTATATTAATCTCTATCCACCGTATTATAACGCATATAATGTGAAAAACTATTTCGTGTTGCAGTTTGTTGATTCGGCTGGTACTGTTCAAGCACAAGTCTCTTGCCCTTCATGGGATTACAAGCCAGGCAGTATATATTTGGCAGCATCGGAAGTCATTGGCCTGACTTACGGGGGTGATTATACGGTTAGGCTTTATGGCACGTTCCCAGATAATCCTTTTGCAAGTTACGCAATTCAACCATCTGATTGGATGGGGAACGATTTGACACAACTTGACAATTGGGTGATAACGTCGGCGAAATTGTTGGGGGATTATTATGGTGCAGTAATGACGACATACATAGCTGACAAAGGGGAGGTGCTGAACGAAGTCGGTGGTGTGATATTCTCTATTGGTATAACGGCCTTAACGACAGCGAGACCGCATCTTTTCCAGATTGTATCGACTCCTACGATTCCTCCCACGGGGGCTTTCCCACAAGCTGGCGAAGGTGTAACAACTTGGCAAACCGTGATGGGGCCAGACATAACAGCTAGGTTGGGAGAAGTGGGAGGCATTGTTGGTGTTAGTGGGAAAGTCATGGCAGCATGGATGCTAATCGGAACGATGTTAGCATTGATGGTTTGGGGATTGCCTACGGGACATACTGCTCCATCGAATATATTGGCTATTCCCATTCTTCTGATGGGGTTGGGTTTGAGGGTGTTCGATTGGGCTACTGGAGCGGTGATGTTGACATTGATGGTGTTCCTGTTGATGTACAATCTATGGTTTAAGTATGGATAATGTTTAGAATTATTTTAGTGTTGGCAATTCTCCTGAGCGGGCTTGTTGTACCTATGGCTATGCCTGAACCTGTCTATGCTGATGACAGTGCCCCATTGAATCCTAATGGTAAGAGTTCGGGGAATTTGGGAGGTACACCTGATACGGGGTTAAACAACTGGAAGAACCTCGACACTGATGATGATGCATCGTATGTTTATTATCCTGCTGGTTATCCTCAATGGAATTACTATGATGTTTACACAATAGAGAACTTTGGTGAAGCTTATTCAGCAATCAATAGTATTACAGTTCACTGGCGGGCAGCAAGAATAGGAGCATTTGCTGATTATGCTAAAGTCTATGTAAATGGGGAATTTGGCAATGAAGAAGAATTGAATGCAGTATGGACAAATTACACAGATACATGGACAACGAATCCGTCAACGGGATTAGCTTGGACTGATGCTGAGATTGATGCACTTTCAGTACGAGTGTATCTTTGGACGCAACAGGTGGAAGCTAGATGTTCACGACTATATGTTACAGTAAATTATGACCCTATCACAGCACCAACTGTAACCACAGGTGCAGCCGACAATATATCCTATTCAGGTGGGCAGTGCTGGGCTGACTTTCAAGGTAATATCACTAACACTGGTGGCGATAACGTAACGTGTCGTGGCTTTGTTTGGGACACAGCTTCGCATGACCCTCTAGTATCTGAGAATGTGACACCGCCTAATGGATATTCGGATAATGTATCATTCTATACGGCAGGAGATTGGGGAACTGGAACTTTTAGTCATACGGTGAATTTGACGACTTGCACTACCTATTATTATCGCTCATTTGCTGGAAATGCGATTGGATGGGATTATGGCGAAGAACAAACTTTTCCTTCAATGTGTGATCCTGATATTGATGTTAGGATGGCAAGCAATGTATCAGCCAATACCTCACGCCTTAATGCGTTGATAGTTGATGATGGGGGACAGGCTTGCGATGTGCGGTTCGCTTATGGAACTTCATCGGCGAATTGCACGGACGATGCTTTGGGTTGCCCAACTGCAAGCTGCAATGCTTCTAGTTATGACACGACTACGGCATGGGTAAACGACACCTATACTACGGGACAAACACCATATGTTGATGTTTCGAGCTTAATGTCGAATACGACTTATTATTACTGTGCGCAGGTAAAGAACGATGTGTCGTGCCGTTGCGGTGGCGAGATGACATTTACTACTGAGAGTGGTATTTTCACACCTACGGAATTTGTTTCAAGCCCGACAAGTTCGACTATATCGCTGTTGTGGGTTAAAGGCGTTGGTGCATCGAATACATTGGTTAGAGTCAGTACTTCAACTTATCCGACTGCTGTGACGGAAGGTGTTGCCATATATGCTGGGACTGGGAACTCGTATCTTTACTCTGACTTACCCCCAGGAACGACTTATTTCTTCTCTGCATGGGGATTGACTGCTGGAACATATTCTGCAAACTACACTACAACTATGGCTACGACATTGGCTGCTGGGGCTGATATCCCGACATTGCCAACACCACCTACACCAGCGGAATGGAGTGCAGAACCTTCTGTCACTGGGATTACTGATATTCCATTTTATGCCCTTGTAAATTACTTTGCCGATGGCTATTCGATGCCGCAAGCGACTATGTGGTATGGATTGACCATTATGTTTAGTGTGGCGTTCGGGTTCTTTATTTACTGGAGAGGCAATAGAAACCTTTTGGCGGGTATAATTTGCGTGGCTGCGGGATTATGCAGCGGGGCGGTTTTGGGATTGGTTTACTTGTGGGTTGGTGTATTCTTTTGTGTAATAGCAGCAAGTATGGCTTGGATGGCACAGAGGTACTAAAATGACATTAAGCACAAAAGTCAACTGCTATCAGCCAAGGCAGACAGCTTGTCCCTACCCTGCAAAGGGTGAGACGATAGGCAAGTTGGCGATTGCCTTGCCCCTGATGTTCAGGGAAGCGGTAAAGTCAGCGTTAGAGGCAAATCCGCAGACCTTACAAGAGAATAGAGATTGAGAAATACGATTATGTTTAGAAACATAACCACAGTGAGGACAGGTTTGAGAGGTATATTTGGGGTTAACCAATTGTACCAGAACACCAGCAATTTTAGCCTTATACGAGATAAACTGTCGAAGTTGGTAGAAAGCCCAAGACTTGTGTTTTCGCCTCTGGCTATGGTGAACCGTTGTCCGAGAATCGATGCCATTGAGATTTTCAAGGGCGATGGCTCTCTGTGTGTCTTTAGCCTTAGACACAAGTCTTTTGCTGATTGTATGGTTGGTGTTTCGCCTAAAGTCAGCTTCTCTGCCAGCCAGTTTTCTAAGATGCCTTTTAGCCGATTTGGTTCCCTTGCTTTGAAGAGAAGCTTTGAGGGTATCGGTCTTTTCCCTAACCTTGTCTACTTGTTCACCAGAATAAAAGTCGCCATCGCTATCAACGGCAAGGTGGACAATGCCAAGGTCAACCCCCAACACATCTACAGGGTCGTAAGGTGTGGCTTCGGGTGCATCAACTGTAAGGGCGAGGTAAAAGACACCCTTGCGAAGCAGAAGGTCGCATTGTTTGACAATCCTGTTAATGCGGACTTCCTGATATTCACCAATCCTGATAGGGATGAGTTGTCGCCCTTGAAGTGTAAGAATGGAAACCTTGTCCAATCCCTTGAAGGAAAGGATGCGTTGGTCATAGACCATAGCCGAGTGGAGCTTGAAATGATGCAATCTACTCTTATCCCTACGATAAATCTCAACGACTTTGCCGACAACCCTAACAGCCATTTGAGCCGACAACCCATAGTGTTCTCGCAGATAGCGGTAGGCAAGATGGTGAAGCTTTACCTGAGATGCGGTATATTTCTCAAAAGCAAGATTGGAGATATAATTGCAGGCTTCGTTAAAGCGTTTCATAGTTTCAAGAAGAGATTGGTGCTGCTTCTCGCTAGGGGCAAGTTTAATCATCAAAGTTTGTTTCATAATCCTATTATAGAATATATCAATCCTTTTATCAAGAAAAGAAATAGGTTTGCATTTCATCATCAATCAAAACGGTTAATTCTTTGGGGGTATTTCTCATGACACTGAGTACCAAAATGATGATAGGGGTTTTTAGTATGTGGGTTATGCTACAAATAATCTGCAATTGGTTTGATGGGCAAACTAACATGTTGACTGCTGCCGACATGAGTACTGTTGGTCAATTGGGGCAATATAGTGAACAGGTTAGCACCGAAGAAGCAGGTGAAGCATCCACTATAAAACAGTGGACTAGCAATGCTAGGGCATCTATTGATAAAATATTATTTTTCAAATATTCATTCTGGTTTGTGGCTACTGCAGGATATACTGAAGCAACATGCGAGGCTGCTGGTTACGAGTGGGATAGCACAAATTCAATTTGCCTTCTTCCTGGGCCATGGCAGCCGTTTTGGTTTGTTGTATTAAGGCCAATAGGTTGGGCTATTATATTAGCTATTGTAGCTATAGGTGTAGGTAAATTATTTGGGTAGTAGGAGCTAAAACATGGTAGGAATATTAAAGGCAGTAGTAGCACTCGTGGGGCTGATAACTCTTGCTATCTATTTTCCTTTCATACATGGCGTTTTTGACCTCGCTGCTGGTAATTCTACCAATCCTGGTATGCTCTATCTGACGAGTACAAACGCAACGGGACATGCTGTATATACTGAGAGCAGAAATACTATCCTGATACGGTTCGGGGTCTATATTTGGCCTGTTATTTTCTTTGTGGCTATTATAATTTATGTTGTAACTACAAGGGGTAGGAAACCTGAATGAAAGAGCGAAAAGTCATACAAGCCATAGCTAGGCGATACGGCGAAGAACAGGCTGAGATTCAACAGCGTGTTGGGTTTTCTGAGATTGAAAGGCGTAGAAAATTAGAAGGGTTGAAGCCTGCCGAGAAAAAAATAGCTGAGAGGAGAATAGTGGCAGAGAGCCCACCTGAGTTTGACCCCTTATTGCATATCGAGTTAGCTACTGGTGAATGGGTGAACAAGGTTGAATTCGATAAGTTAAGTCCTGAAAGCCAAGCCAAACTGAAATCATTGGGAATAAAAGGTTTTAATGAGTGGCAAACGAAACAACAAGCAGAATTTGAGGCTAGGTATATTAAACTTGATACTGGCGAATATGTACCGAAGGAAAACTTTGATGCCTTAAGCCCTGAAAATCAGTGTAAGCTCAAAAGCGAAGGCGTTGAGAAGTTCAACAAGTACCACGAACAGCAATTTGAAGCGTTCAAGTTAGAGAATATACAACTGAATACGGGCGAATGGATTGTCAAGGAGAACTTCAGTAAGTTGCCTGTACCTTGGCAAGGACAACTGAGTAGTCAGGGGGTGGAAGGTTTCAACACTTGGCTGAAAACGGCATATGGTGGAGCAAAGGAATACATAATAGTTGATGGCAAAGTGTATGGAACTACTCAGTCTATACCTGATTATCCCTATATGCACGACCCTAATATAGCACTTGATGAAGGTGGCAATAGAATATGGGTAGGTGGCAGATGGCCTGAATCTGTTACAACTACTAGCGTAGGGGTAGATGTACTAACTGGTAGATGGCCTGAAGCAGTAAGTACATTCCAACCCATAACTCCTTTGACCCATGTTCAAGTCGGGCCTGGCGTTGGGGCAGAAGCAGAGTGGGTAATTAAAGCTGGATTCGAGGCAATCAGTAAACAATCTGAGGTAGGGGGCGGGATATTAAAAGCACAAGGCATAGGGGCTTATAACAGATGGGTGGCGGAGCAGATTACGGCTCAACGAAAAGAATTGCAACCTAGAATAGAGGCTGGCGAAGTATTGGAGAAAGGTGGTGGATATATACCGAAGGAAGATTGGGACAGATTGACTCTTGATGAGCGAACAAAGGTAGAAGACGAAGGTTTGTTTGTTGTCTATACACTACTTCCTGATGGGCAAAGGATACTCACTAAACAGTTAGAAGGCATAGCTGAAGATTTTGGCGAAATTTATCGTACTGCATTAGTAGACGAAGGGTTTGAAGCATTTAATACTTTGATTTCAGAGAATTATATTACGACAGCAAAAGATGAGTTAATTCCTCTCGTTGGGGATGAAGTAAAAGGAACTTTTGGCTTTAATGACTTAAATGAAACTGAGCAAAAACGCTTGCGATTAGAAGGGCTTAGGGGATTATATGACTTATGGGCAGCAGAACGAACTGCAGTGGAGATGGATATCAGGGCGTCATTGCCTAAGAAGCAACGAGAAGTATTTGAGAAAGAGGGAATTGAAGGCTTAAAGCAATTTATTGCCAAGAATGAAGAAGTCCTTAAACCCTTTAAGACAACTATTGATGGGGAAAAGACTTATAAAATAGTAGATGCTGTTTTAGCAGGGAATAAGTATCCTGAGTTGCGTGAGGCCGTTGAGGCCTTATATATGGAAGACCAAGTCATTGAAGCAGAGAGGATAGCTGCGACTTTATCTGACCATCTTCCCGAAATACAAGCACAACTCACGGCAGAGGGTAAATTTACCATTCCTGGCAATTTGATGAGTGCTAAAGAGTACAAGCGTTTAAGCCGAAGCCTCAATCTTGATGATATGAAGATTCTTTTTGATTATGGTAAGGCACATCCAGATGACCCTAGGGTAAAGTACGGACAATCCGATTATGGTACCGCTATAACCATGGTGGAAATAAGAGATAAGCCTTTCATACAGCAGTTGGCTATGGAGAGCCAGTTGATGCAAGAAACATTTGCTTCTAGTATAGAAAAGCTTGACAAATATCTAGAAGTCAAGCAGCCAGAGTTAATGAAAAAGTTACCAGAATCGGTCAAGCAGATATATAAAAAGTATCCCACATCTCCAGTTGAAGCACTTGTTATAGCGATTTCTCCTGCTTCTACAGGGGTGGAAGCTAGAGAGAATCTTGTTTATGCTTTTGATGTGGGTAAAGAGAAAATAGCAAATTTCTGGACTGAGGCAGATTTGGATGAGTGGCTTGCACGAAATCCGCAGCATCCAGCACTAGAAACAGGTGCCTACGTTGGTCATTTTATCTTTGATATTGCGAAAACTTTGGGTGGCACTATACCATTCACGCTCCTGAGTTCCAATTATGCTTTGAAACAGGGTGATATTGCGAAAGCTGGAAGTGATATAGCGGAATTAACTGGGGGGCTTGTTATGTTCCCTGCTTTCTTTGTAGGTGGAGTAGGAGAGAATCTACATTATAAAGAATATACAAAAGCTGCAGGAAGCACAATTGGGCTTGGCTTAACGATAGTTGTTGGGCCAGCGGGTGTAGTGAAGTATGTTGAACGTGTTGGTGGCAAGATAGTTGGTTTCCCCAAAACACTTTCTCCTAGTACAGGTTCAATAACTATGAATATCCCTATGTCAGAGATTGCAAAGGGCAAAGGGCCAGATGTACTTAATACTATGGATGTAATGCAAACATATCTCAAGGATGGCATCTATCCAAGGGATAAAATAGTATTTGATTCTACTGGCAAATTGGAAGCACAAGTTACCCCATTGGCAAGGGCAGGTATTTCTGACCATTTTCATGTTACAAATAGATTCAATGAATATGCCTCGGTTATTAAGGAAACTGGCAGAGTAGCTGACCTGAAGCCGATTGCCTCAAGGGATTCAGCATTCCCTGGGGAGGGTGCTTACTTTTCGCCTAATATAAGTTTGCGGACTGGGGCTGCTATAGAACCTGCTGGGAAATTCTCATTAGCTCCGCCAAAGAAGATTAAAACTCCTACTGGGAAATCAGTTACAAATCCTGAATATACAGTATGGGAGAAAGCCCAGAAGGGTGAAGGTAGGGATATTACTGGTGTTGTAGCACACAAGTTTGACTACAAACAAGCTCCCAAAGAAGTGCAAGCTATATATAACGAATTGTCTAAGCTTGACCTTAAACGCACCCCATTTGATGTTGTTGAAGCCATTTTGGATAAGGCGGTAAATAAATATTTGGAAATGGAAAAGGGTCATAAACTAGCACCAGGTACATATCCTGCTTTCAAAACATGGACACGTGTTAAGTATGAGGCATTGCTTAAGTTAGCTAAAGAAAAGGGATTGAAGGGGATAAGTGGTTGGGAAGCTGGAAAGTTGAAGCCTGTCCAAATAGAGAGGCTGAACGATTTCTTTAAGAATGAGTTGACACTCAAGGAGCAGGCAGATGCTAGGCCGAATATAATGGAATGGATGATAGAGAATGAGAGTTATAGAACATCCAATGCCCCATTGTATCCGACCAAGGTTACTGCTGATACCCGAATTAAGGAGCTAGGGGATTCCTGTGGTGGCAATTATATAAGGACTTCTGAAAACTTATACGACCCTAATGGCAAACTGGTAGCTAAGAAGGGCGATAAAGTACCTGTTATGTGGCTTGCAGAAAAGCCTAATCAGTTGCCGCCCTCGTTTGTCCAAAAGGTTACTGCTGAATATGTATATGAACCTCTTACGGCTTTGAGGCGACTATTCAGTAAAGATAAGTTAATTAAACTTGGATATGGTGGCATCGAATTGGGTGACCTTAAAGGGCTTAAGGTATCTAAACGACCTAATGTGAATGATTATTTAGACCTTGATACACGTGCTACTGCAATTATGCGAAATCCTAAAAATCCACAGCAGATACTTGTCGGAAGACAGTATAATGCGGATTTGGGTACAACCCAAAAATATTTTGATACTATTGGAGGAGCACCTTTCAAATTGGGTGAATCACCAATTGGGACAATAATTAGGGAAGTAGTTGATGAGGCGGGTGTATATGCTACAGGCGGTAGGTATATTGGATTAGTACGTGGTAGGCACATGAATACAAAGGCTAAAGGTAAATATGTTCAAGATGAAAGAGTCTTTGATGTATATGAAGTGCGGTATAAAGGTACTCCGAAACCAACAAGTGAGATTGTAGAACTTGCATGGTATGACGGGAATAAGCTTTATGATATGAATGGCAAACTGCTAAAAGGGAAAGTATCTGACATAACTCCTACCCTATATCGTGCTGTGGGGAAGGAATCAAAGTTAGGTGTAGCTGAATGGCAAGTTGTTGAGCCTAGTCGGAATGTAGGAACTACAAAACCACAGACTTACAAAATGGAAGCAGGGAAATATACCACTAAGGAGAAACCAGAGGAAGCTATTGTAATTGTCAAAGATAGGCAGGGCAATCTATTAACTGTTGATGGAAAACTGCCGTCTGTTTTAAGGCAACAAGGTCAGGCAACTTTTGAAGCTATAAAAGATTCGCTAAATAAAAAGGGGCTAGAGGTAGATAGTTATGGTTATGTGCAAACTTGGGTAGACTTTCCTGGCAACATTTATTCATCTGAGTTTCCTGGTAATCTTATCGATTTATATGTTGTTAATGTGAAATCGGGTAGCCATAGTACAGTTCCTATATCATTAGATGCCTTAAAATCACAATTTGGTCGATATGCTGAAGCTTATATTGCTAGAGAAAACACCATTCCATTTAAGTCTGCTATTGAAGTAATGAGGGAAGCTCCAACCTATATAGCTTTAGAGCTACCACAAAATGCTAAATCATATATTTCGGGGGTACAAAAAGGACTTGCAAGGGAAGCCCAAAGTAAAGGTTGGGATTTCATTGAATGGCAACCAGCAAGTAAATTACATATCACCTTGAAATTCAATGGGAAAGTATCGCAAAAAGCATATACCGAATTATCTAAACTTCTTGAATCTGCTAATAAGAAGCTAAAGGGAAAACCATTAGATTTTAGTATCAAGGAGTGGGAAGCATGGCCAAATTATAAAGATATGCAGGTTATATCAGTTCGACTTGGTTCTGTTAAAGGTATGGATATTCTAACAGATTTGCAACGAGCAGTAGATGCGATAGCCACTAAAGCTGGATTGCCAGGGGGTACGTTCAGATTTGAGCCACATATTACGATAGCTAAAATTAGGGAAGGAACTTTACTGGATAGGAAGATGGAATTGGGAGGATATTTGAGTAAGAATCCAATACGGCAAGAGATATATATAAGAGCTAACCACTTATCCCTTAAAGAAGGAAAAACTAATAAAATCTACGAGTTCCCAGATACCAATTCTGCAATTCATATGGATACAGGTGGATTGGCTACAATTTATCTCAAGGATGGAAAGGGATATACAATAAGCCAACTTACCAAAGAATTATCATCAAAGGAATTAAAAGAATTGACCGATGCTAGTGCCTCTAAGATTGTGAGTGAAAGGATAGAGAGAGCGAAGGCGGAAGGTGTAAAGTTTGATGTTAAAGATGAGCGTATATTAAAGCAAAATGCCTTGGATATTTTAAGGGAAGAAGCACGTAGGCTAGAGTTAGTGGTTTCTAGGCGTGGCGAACTTAAACCAACAATTATTAGTCTTTATCCAGGAGTATATCGACCATATTCGACTGAAAGGGAAGCATATGAAGGAATAGTGAATGCAAAGTCTTCAATGGAATACTCTCCCAGAAAGGATGAATATCAGTTAGATTATCTAGCTAAATATCCAGAATACTTAGCAAAATACCCTGCCACTTACCCTGAATATGTAGCAAAGTATCCTCTTACCTACCCCGAATACCTTACAAAGTATCCAGTTACTTATCCTGAATATCCTGCGAAATACCCAGTAAAATACCCTGCGATGTATCCGAAGATACCATCACTATATCCCAGTGCCCCATATCCTACTGTGCCACCTTATCCCGCTGTGCCAACTTATCCTGCGATACCACCTTATCCACCTAAAGTACCACCACCCCCTCCTCCGCCACCACCGCCGCCTCCGCCTCCGCCTTTTGGTAGGGGTAGGGAAGTAAGACCTGGAATATTTTTACCAGAAGCCCATATTGCATGGAAGCAGGGGTGGTGCTATCGTCATAGGTGGCCGCCTTGGGGTAAAGAAGATAGGTTAAATACCAAAGAACCAATTCCAGGTGTCCACTATCACACTGGCCCAGATTCAGCTTATAAGTCTCTTGTGAAGTTGTATGAAGGGAAATTGCCTGGTGGTGATGTTATGGATATGGAGATGGGGCTGTTTAACATTCATTTTGTTCCAGGCGAAAAAGGCAGAGACCCTGGCTCTCACTATGATTTGAGAGAAGAAGAAGCTAGTTGGTCACCAGAGAATGTAGCTGAAAGGGAAGCTGAAGAAGCTGCGAAGGAAGCTAGAATAGCAGCGATACAGAAACTTGAAAAGGAAGAAGAGCCTGAGATAGAGAAACCTGAAGAAGAACCTGAAGTAGAAGAAGTCGAAAAGCCTGAAGTTGAACCCGAAGTAGAAGTACCTGAAGTCGAAAAGCCTGAAGTTGTTGAGAAACGTGAAATACCTAAGCCTAGAGAAGAGCCGCCAGAGCCTTTTACTGGATATATAGAACCATTTGGAAAAGGTGGTGATGCGTGGGCTGATATGGATATATATGGAGAAGAGGCTGAAGTTCCTACTGAGAAGATTGTGGCAGTAGCTTCAGTAGAAGAGGAAGTGGAAGAGAAACCTGTAGTGGAAGAAAAGATGGAAGAACCTGAAGCGGAAGAGATTGAAGTAGAAGAAAAGGTTGAACGTGAAGTGCCAGAGGTTGCCGAAGAACCAGAAGTGATTGAGGCTATATCTGAAGTTGTGCCAAAGGTTGGGCAAATTAAAGTATATCATGGTACTCAAACTGGGTTGCCAAAGAAGATAGAAGGGGCAATGTATTTTACTGATTGGGAAACAGAAGCTGCTGCTTATGCTGGTGCTGATTTTGATTTTGCCGAAGATACCTATAAGAATGTCAAGGGCGAGATAGGGGAATATTACATTGAACTTAAAAATCCCAAAGTGCTAACTGTGCATGACAAATACTTTACTAGGGCTACAAAATATGCAAAAGATAAAATTGAAGAGTTAAAAAGCGAAGGGTATGATGGTGTAATAATGCCAGTGGAATATCCAGAGTATTCCCATAGGAAAAATTACATAGTATTTGATTCATCGGAAGTCAAAGTTATACCTAGAGTTATACCAACTGAAGAATCTATCGCCCCTGATAGGATTGTAAGAACAAATTGGCAAGAGCCAACACCTTATATATATGAGTCTAAAAAAGAGAAATCCAAACAACATGAAAGTCAGCCTGCTGGAATAGTGGGAATACGATGAACAAAAAACTTTACAAAGAAATAGACGGCTTCAAAGTTTACATAGTGGACGGCACTCAAGTACGGAAGTCAAATAAAGACTTTACCGATTACGGGCAGCATTACGATTATCCGAATATGATACCACCTGATGAATTATGGTTGGATAAAGGGCATGGGCATCAGGAATACAAGCATTACATTTCCAATATGATAATGGAAAACAATCTTATACAGCAGGGTGCGACTTATGAAGAAGCGGATAGAATGGCTGCTAGAAAGGGGTTGCAAGGTAGAGAGGTATCAATCGTAATAAACAAGAAGCTATTGACTAATGTGGATGGTGTTGGAATATGGTTGGTCGATGGCAAGGCTGTAAGAGATAGATACGATGTGGATTTTGGGCAAGGTGGGCATGATTTAACTTGTGCGTGGATACCGACACATGAAATATGGATAGATGAGAATGTTTCGTTTGACGAAAGGGATAAGGTTATTGAAGGTCAGGTGTCTGAGCGTGGGAAGATGTCGGGTGGAATGAAATACATTCCTACATATCGAGAAGCCCCAATAGAAGAAGGAAGGAAGCGTGGATTTAGGCGGTTTCATTTGCCTAGACTGAAGAGACCAAGGATTAGAGGAATTAGGGGAAGGAGAAGGCGATGAAGATTTGTGAATCAAAAGACTGTGTTCGCATAGCGGAATACGAGTTAGACGGCAAAAAGTATTGTTTGCGATGTTATGAAAAACTATTGAAGATTGAATTGCCAAAAGGAAAGGCGGCTATGGGTGCTGTCACGGCAATGATTAATGACTGTATGTAAAGTTAATAGAAAGGAGGTGTATCATGACAGCTTATTGTGTAAAATGTAAGAAGAAGCGAGAGATGCGAAATCCGCAGCGAATCACAATGAAGAATGGTAGAAAAGCGACCAAAGGAACTTGCCCGACATGCGGAACTAAAATGTTCAGAATCGGTGCTTGAACACCGTTTTTGGAAATCTTAAAAAAGGAGGTGAAACCCGATGGCACGGAAGAAGGCAAAGGCGAAGAGACCAATGTCCAAAGCCAAACGCAGTGCTGCTGCGAAGAAGGCCTGGCGCACCCGTCGCAAGAAGTACGGGCGAGACGGGGTAAAAGGCTAAGGGACACTAGGCTGGCCGTGTGTATAAGATGTGGTGTCGCATACGGCCAGCCTAACCAAAACAAGGAAGTGATATCATGCCGTATGAAAGCTGGGGTTGCTCAATATGTGGAATGCAAGCCCCGAAAAGATTAAGAGAGCATGGGACTTTTGCTGAACGAATGGCGTGGTTGCGCTCACATCGAAAGCGATATCATCCAGAGCTTTTTAGGGCGAGCGTTAAAAAAGGTATCAAAACCAGAAAAAAGAAAAAGACAGAAAGGAGGTGAAAAATGGCTAGAAAAGGTAGTCCTTGTCCACCTAGTGGGCCACGGTATGATGGTTCTGGCAAGGGAGTAGGGCATCCAGGCGGAACTCGTAGAGGCAGAGGTGGTGGGCGTGGAGCGGGGCAGGGCAAAGGAAGAGGGGCTGGTCGTAGCACAGGCTATAGGCTTGAGGATAAGTTCGAGGAGAACATTTTTGACCAAGCCGAAATGTATACTGACACACGGAAATAAGAAAGAAAGGAGGTGATTGAAAATGGCAAAGAAGAGAAAGAACAAGAGGACATCTAAGAGGAAGAGCGAGTTTTTGTATCAGGAAGAGATGTATCCCAAGAAAAGCAAAAGCCCTTGGATTCAGGAAGACTTAAAGTTATAAGCAAAAAGCATTCATAGGCAAGAGTTTTGTTAAAGAAAAAATAGGAAAGGAGGTGATTGCAAATGGCAAGGAAGAGAAAGTACGCAAGGGCAACTAGGCTGAAGGGTCAGTTTTCAGAGCAACCAAGCATATTCTCTGAGAAGATTGCAACTTATGACACACAACCAAGTATGTTCCGTAAGAAGGACAAAGCTTGGGATTCGCAACCGACGATGTACCCATAAGAAAAGTATAAGTCTAAAATAAGCTACTCATTGACAAGAGTTTTGTCAATAGGGTATACTTTCTATGTAATTAGTATGCTGAAAAGTGCTGGTGCAATTAGATACATTGTTCTTATAGTTGCATGTCTTCTGGTATTCTCCTCATGCACTGCTGCTGACCCATACCCAGAGGATATGTGGACTCAAAACATTTATCCAGGCGTGACTAATATCTATGACTTGGGTAGCCCCACTTTAGAATGGGATGAGATTTACGCCAATACGGGGATTTTCAGTGGCAATTTTACGTTTGGGGGCTGTGTTGACTCAAACCTTGTGCCATGTGCCAACGTTACTTATGATTTGGGCAGTCCGTTTTTGTATTGGGATGATTTATACGTTGATACTGTTCATGCTGGAACTCTAATTGGGGGGAATGTAACTGATGTAGTTGCAGCTACATTTGTTGTAGCAGCAAGTAATTCGGTTGACCCTGATAGAGCGGATTATCAATGCGACGGCGTGGTCGATGATGTGCAGATAAATGCGGCATTAGTAGCCTGCCCAGCTACAGGTGGGCGGGTTATGTTGCTTGAGGGTGATTATTATACTGCGCAGAATATCCTAGTTCCTCTGGGGTGTACGTTAGAAGGGCAAGGTTGGAATACAATAATCAACTCGAATGGTGCTGCTGTTACAAATGCCATAGTAGCCAATGGCACTGATGCTCAGATTAAAAACTTAAAGGTCATTATCAGTGCTGGCTGTGGTGCTCCTGGGTCAAGGCCAAACATAATATATTCCATTGGGCAAACCACCATAACACTAGATAATCTTTACTTATATGGCGATAAAACAGTAGCTAGTGATGTAAACGTAAATAGGCAGAATGGAATATTACTCAGTAATGTAGATGGTTCCCATGTTAGAAACTGCTTGGTAACTAATAACCACTATTACGGAATATCCCTTGCCAATGATTGCGATTTCACTTTTGTCAGGGGTAATTTGAGTTATGGTAATCTGGATGGCATATCACTGCATACTTGCACGGGCAATACCATAATTTCAAATACCTGTTTATTGAATAGTGAAGTGGGGATACATCTTGCCTCTTCTACGCAGAGCAGCATTCAGGGTAACATAGTAAGTAACAATTTGCGACAGGGTATTTACTGTTTCTTCTCCAGCGAAAATGCATTTGAGGGTAATGTTGCCAGAGACAATGCGTGGCATGGCATTCAGATTAGCAGCGGAACATCTAATTCTATGACTGGTAACACAGCTACTGACAACACACTGACAGGCATAATCCTGTCTAGCTCTAACTCTACTAGTATTGTGGGCAACACTTGTAACACTAACGGAGCATACGGAATTTACCTAACATTAAGTAGCTACTGCACAATAACAGGCAATGGCTGTGATGGGCAAGTTGCAAATCATGGCCTATATATTTATCGTAGTGACTATTGTTCTATAGCTGGCAATATTTGCAACAATAACAACCTTGATGGCATCAATATAACAGGTGATGGTACTGCTAATTCAGATTATAATACTATTATAGGTAGTGTTTGCTACAATAATGGTGATGATGGATTAGAATTAGCAGGTGGTACTGACTGCAACTACAATGTAGTAAGTGGGAACCAGTTAATAAATAATGTAGGGACTGATTATGTAGACAATGGCAACCAGACTGAGTATTGGGGAGGCAGCACACCATCATATCTTGAATTACGGCCTGATTTGGATTTTACTACTATCACGGCACAGGGTAAGCCAACACAAGTAATTCGTGGCATATATCATGGTTATAGCTTACCAATATACGGAGCAGATAATGAGGAATTGTTCTTTGACGTATGCGTTCCTAACAGATGGGATAGGGAGAGCGACATACTCATATATGTAGATTGCTATATTGATACAGCAAATGCCAATAAGAATTTTAATCTACAGCTTGATTGGGAGCATTACACGCCAGTAATAGATGTAGTGCCCAATACATTCAACACGATAACAGTAGAAACAAATACAGGCGCAGGGGCGCAGTTTCAATCGTATCGTGTAGAGTTCATTGTGGATTATGATATAGATGTTGGTGATGATATAGAAATTGATGACAACCTGGCCTTTAGACTTATCAGGATTGCTGCAACTGCTAATGAAATGGCTGGAGAGCCTGTTATATTACACCTCGGAGTAATCTTTCAAAGGAATAAGGTAGGTGAACCAGTGCCATGATTATGGGGATTTTGCTATGTTGTTAACACTCGCTTTCTTATTCGTACTTTTGGGTTACAGTATTTTTTGCTTTTATAAGAGACAAGCTATATTTCATTTGCTGGGGGCATTTCTTTGGGTTTTGTTTACGATATATCATTATAATCTTAGTGTGGGTTGGGACATAAACAGAGGATTTGCCTTGTTTGGCACACTTTTATTCCTCATAATGGTGCTTGCCCCTCTTTATTTGAGGTCTAAATCACTTGGAGAGGAAGAAGAGGAAGAGCCAGAAAGCGGGGTTGATATATATATCAAGCGGCGTGACAAAATTAAAGATGCAGCCCGCAAGATTCGGGGTAAGGATAACTGGGAAGAGTGAGCAATAAAAGACCTGATATATTGACTGAAGATTTGCAACGTGAATATTGTGACTTAAATATGACTGGCATAAAAATTGCTAGTAGTCATAATATTACTCCCGCAGCTGTTTACAAAAGATTGCAGAATATTGGCATTCAGAGGAGAAGTGCCAGCGATGCTAGAAAAGGAAGAAAAGCCAAACGGAAATATGATATTACAAAAGCTGACCTAGAACATAAGTACGTAGAGTTAAATATGACAATGCAAGAAATTGCCATGGATTATGGCTATCTTAATGGTGGGTCTGTGTGTCAATATCTGGCGGAATATGGAATTCCAAGACGTACTGGAAGTGAGGTTGGGATTGTCGGAGTTTATAAGGACTTGAGGAATAAAGTAAGCCAAGAGGAATTGAGATACAAGTATTGGGGCTTGGGTATGACTTCAGAGGAAATGGGTAAGGAATATGGATGTACTGATGGCTTTGTTTTAACAATAATGGAAGAACATAATGTTCCGAGACGGAGTCAAGCAGAAGCATCAGGAATATGTGGGAAGAAGTGTGCAGCAACTTGGGTAGCTAAAAATAAAGCTAGGTGGGGTAATCAGTATGATAAATTACCAGATGGTATACCCGAAGCTGGTACGGTAATCGATGGCAGGCTTCTTGGTTTTAGACATGGGGCTTATATGTGGCATTATTGTTCAAGTTGTGGTGAAGGTCGCTGGATACTTACAAGTAATTTAGAAATGTCAATAACTAGTGGCGTATGTAAATCTTGCACAGTTAAGTTGGAAGATGTACTAAGGAAGAATAAAGAGGGACAAAAGAGGGCTGCGGTTGCAAAAAGCGCAAAGGCAAAGAAGTGGTGGGCTAATATGACTCCGCAAGTGAGGGCTGATTTTGTAAGTAAGCAGCGAATAAATAGATTGGTTAGACCTACTGGGCCTGAAACCTTAATGCTTGAATTGCTACAATCCCTATATCCTAGTCAATGGAAATATGTGGGTGATGGTCAAGTAGTAATAGAGAATAGAAACCCTGATTTTATCAACGTAAATGGTCAGAAGGCCATCATTGAGGTCTTTGGTGATTTTTGGCATAGCAAACAAGTGACTGGGAAATGGCAGTGGGAGGGAGTCATGGCAAGGAAGCATCTATACTCGAAATATGGTTTTAAGCTGTTAGTGATATGGGAAAATGAATTGAAAAATATGGAGAGAGTAAAAACTAAAGTTATAAAGTTTTGCAATGGATTACACAAGGCAACTTTTGCATCAGCATTATTTCTTAATACAGGTGTTGCCCAAGGTAATGGAATAGTGGTAAGAGAGCCTTTGTTGCAAAGGCAACATATTTCAACAGAAGATTTAAGACGTGACTATTGTGACCTTAAAATGACTACTACAGAAGTAGGCAACAAATATGGTATTAGTGCTTCAACAGTTGCCAATCGATTGAAGGCTGTAGGTATTCCAATGCGAACACTTGGTGAAGCACTTAAAGGAAGAAAATATACCGTTAGAAAAGACATTGACACCAACGATTTACAGCATGATTATTGTATCCTAAAGATGAGTAGTTTGGAAATTGCCAAGAAATATGGTGTCTCTGTTTCAATGGTAAGTAGACGGTTGAGGAAAATGGGTGTTGTGTTGGATAATGCCCTTATCCATGTTTCAGAGGAAGAGTTGAGATACAAGTATTTGGAGTTACATATGGCACAAGAGACTATTGCCAAAGAACATGGGTGTAGTGAAACCGTTATTAGAAAGTGGTTAGTGAGGTATGATATTCCTATTCGGCAGTATATAGGCAAGCGACAGGGAAGGATGTTTCTGGCCCATAGGAAGGAAGCACGATGAGTTATAGGACATGGTTCTATTTAGTAGCCCAAGATACAGCAAGCGGACAACCTTACCTCCTAGGAAAATATGAAAGTGGGAAAAAGGCAAGGGAGATAGGCTTCCTAAAATTATCTGGGCAAGGGGTGTCATTCGAGGTGAGGGAATATCCTACCGCAGATTTGTCAGAGGCAACTCGCATGTTTCGTCATGAGCGACTGATGAAAACTGGGAATATCACTGAGTCAGTTGGGCGTGTGAGGCATACTATTCCCACAATGAAGCCAGAAATAAATCAAAAACCTGTCAAGTTCTAAATTACGGAGGTAAAGTAATGACAATAGTTCCATTAGAACCAGAGTTCGTTGTGTTGGGTATTGCGGGGCTGAAGCCGTGGGCGTTCTTCCTTATCTTCTTCATCGTTGTTGCTGGTGGGTTGATAGCCTTTACTTCAGTGTGGGATAGCCGCAAGCGAGAGAAGAATCGGAAATTAACGACGATGCCCGATGGTAGGACAAGAAGGATACTGGGTGTATTTTGCACTGCAAATTCCGAAGCTTACGAAGTCCTTTGCGATTTTGAGCTAGGGGAGGTAACGCCACCAGGCTCAAAAGAGAAGGCTAGTGGGAAATTTGTAGCACCATCTAAGGGTAACCATACAATTCCATTGTATTATACATTGCCAGACTTTTGTTTCAAAACTCCTTGGCCCAAGGGGGCTAAGCCTACACAGCAAATTGATATAATGGAATCTTTTTACATTGAAAATTTTCAGTTGCCAAGGCTTAGTTATAAGCAGTGGACTGAGAAAGAGATGATAGAGAAAACTGCTACTTTAGGGGCTACTTCGGCTGACCAGAGTTTCTCCAATGCGGTAGTTACCGAAGTGCAGCAAAAATTCACAGAGTTCACTAAGGCCGTGGCGAAGTTAAAGAATCTACAACTTATCCTGATTCTGGCAGCTATTGGATGCTTGCTAGGGCTTTTCAACCTGTTCTATAACTTCCAAGGTTATACTGTATTGATTGCCATCAGGAAGTTTTTCTTGGGAAATTAGAAAGGATTCAAAATGACTGAACGTAAGTGTTCACGGTGTGGTGCTCCTTGTAGCGATAAGGCAGAAAAGTGCTTGCTTTGTGGTACTGAGTTGTCGGAGGTGGTGAAGCCAAATATTCTTTTGAAATTACGAAAGGGTTTGCGTAAGCGGAAGAAATCACAAGCCATAGATGCCACTGATGTTCCGATTGTTCGAGATGAGGTAGTTGTTGAGGAAGAGGTGGAGGAGACTAAAGTAGAAGAGGTTGAAGTTGAAGAAGATGTAGTATTGTCTGCTGATGATACCAATGGGCGAAAGGAGGTTGAACAAGGGGTAGTATTGGCTCCTACCGATGAAGAGGAGCAAGGGGAGTCTGTAGAAGATAAGTACCAAAAAGACAAGATAGCTGCTAGGGAAGGGATGCCACCTCATTACAATGTTCTCTTTGGGAGAAAGGGTGATGATTTATCTGAAGTTGCTCGTGTAAATCCGAGAGAAAAGGTATTGTTTTCAACTCAGACAATGTTGGAACTGTTGGCTGACCCCAGAAGGAAAGAGCGAGCCTCGCTTGTTTTTAGGGAAGCGTATCTACATTTTTCCATTGCTGAAGGCGGAGAAGGGCGAGATGACATCAAGATAATAGGTGAACAAATTGCAAAGCAAGAGCGTGACCAAAGAGGTGGTGCTTTTGGGTAAGGATTTAGAATGACACAAACTGTACTTTTGAATAAAGAGCCTTGCTATTGGCCGCTTGAAAATCGCCCACCTATCAAATTTGAATATGACGATTTGAAGTCGGGCGAGAAATATAATAGGGCTAAAGCATGGGCTATGCTACAAGAGGGTCATCCTTATCTTGAAATGGATAACTTTGTAGATAAGGATACCTTTCTGAAGTATTACTTTTTGAGTTTAGGGTTGGTGGATTATGCTGCAGTAATTTTAAGTGGGCCAGAAGGTAGTGGCAAGTCTTTGGGACAGGCATATTTTGTTTATCAATTGCGTAGGTTATTTGGCAAGAAAATTGCGATAGACTGGGCACCGCCCCTTAATAAGAAGGATGGTAATGGAAATTTGCTTTGTCCATCAGAACTACGAAGTGCTTATCGCATTTTTGATGAAGATTATGAGAGCAACATACAGGGTGAATTGAATAGGATGGCTAAGTTGCAAAAACAGTACGGGGAGCAAATTCCTGAAGATGAATTAGATAAGCTCATTATTTACAATTGTGCTTGGGGATTTGATGAATCGCAGACATGGGGTGACAAGGCCAGTAGAACTAACTTGACTGTGTTGATTCATCGAGTTCTTAGCATAAGGCGGCACATAGGCACGTCTATGTTTTTTACATACCTTGACCCTAGTAGGGCGGATAAGCTGATATATAGTCGTATAACTCATTTAGTCAGTTGTAGTAAAGAGAGCAAATATTACAATGCTTGTTCCTATAACATATTTCACAAAAGAACAGGCGTATCAAAGCCATTGCATTTGAGGTGGGCAGACTGGACGCATATTTGGGATAGCCACAACATCCCACAAGTTAGTCATGATGTCTACATATATCTTGGTGGCAAAAAGAAGGC
>Ga0180007_10001156_pt1 | contig 37752 bp, 27 predicted proteins | sample MM_PC_MetaG_FD_121122 | JGI IMG/M metagenome (GOLD analysis project Ga0180007, IMG submission 121122) | Groundwater microbial communities from the Aspo Hard Rock Laboratory (HRL) deep subsurface site, Sweden - MM_PC_MetaG | ecosystem: Environmental > Aquatic > Deep subsurface > Groundwater... | reverse complement strand
GCCAGGATCAAACTCTCCATTTGTATGTAAAGTTTTTCTTAACTCATGTTATTTCTTACTCAAATTGTGGTTTTTGTTTGTTTTGTCATCTGTTCAGTTTTCAAAGACCTATTCACTTCGCGCTTTTCACGCGCTTTCTTATTGTATCATATGGGTTTCATCAAGTCAACAATTTTTACCCTGAAATCGCAACTTTTTTTCGAATAAAAGAAAGGGCATAATGACTCCCCTTCAAATAACTCGTTTTTTCGCACATTTTTGCGATAATTATACAATTTAAGCAACACTAAAATGGAAAAAAATATGTCCGTTTTGAACTGTTCCCAAATAAAAAACTTGGTGGGTAACCAAGTTCTTTATGAGGGGGGAGGAGAATTATTTTTTTCCTCTAGTCTTGACGTCGAATACAACGGCGCCAATGAGGACCAATCCTTTAACGATGTATTGCATGGCTTGACCGACACCAATCAATTGCATACCGCTTGATAGAGAAGCCATAACGATTGCTCCAATAATCGAACCTGTGACTTTTCCAACTCCACCTGAAGCGGAAACTCCACCGACGAAAGCACCTGCAATTGCATCTAGTTCAAAGCCGGTTCCGGCAGTCACGGTTGCGGATTGAAGTCTTGACGCAAACATGATTCCAGATAACGCTGATAAAAATCCCATGGAGCCAAAAACCATCAAAGTAATATTTTTAACGGATATACCCGAGAGCTCAGCTGCAGCAGGATTACCTCCAACAGCGTATATATACCTTCCAATAACCGTTTTGTTCGTAATCAGGTGATAGATTGCCACCACCACAAGAACGATGACAACGGTCCAAGAGATTCCGCGGTACGTTGCAAGTACCAAAGCAATGCCTAGAATAATGATGGAAACAAATAGGATTTTTGTCGCAAAAACTCCTTTTCCAAGCACTTTAAACTGGTATTTTTGTTTGGTTTTCCGAACTTTGAATTCATTCAAAATATAGAACACAACCGCTACCGCACCGATAATCACCGTTAATAGATGAAAACCATCGATGTTCGCAATGTCTGGAATATACCCATTTGATATAGCGTTGAAGAATGGACTTGAAATGATGATTGTTCCAGTCGCCTGGGTCACTTGTAGAAGCGCTCCTCTAAACAAGAACATTCCTGCCAAGGTGACGACGAAAGCTGGAATGCCCATTCTTGAAACCAGGAATCCATTCCAAAGTCCAATAATCGATCCTACAATTAATACGAGAATCATGATGATGATTACACCGAAAATACTCATTGCGGGACTTTGGTTGAAAAATGGTATCTGTTGGAATGTAACCATTAAAATTGCGGCCAAAGCTCCAATGAACCCGGCAACGAATCCAACGCTCAAGTCAATATGTCTAATAATGATAATCAATGTCATTCCAACCGCCAAAACGGCAATATATCCAGTCTGGTTGAGCAGATTGGAAATATTTCTGGAGCTTAGAAAAAGTCCGCCGGACATAATCGCGAATACAATCATAATCACTGCTAGTGCAATGAACATTCCGTATTCTCTAACATTTTCTTTTAATACGATCTTTAATTCATCAATATATTTTTTCATAAGTTCTCAACATTCCTTCTCTAATCGGTTGCGATTTCCATGATTCGTTCCTGAGTGGCTTCTGCTCTCGAAAGGACGCCTGCGATGTGTCCTTCATTCATCACATAGATTCGATCGCTCATGCCAATGACTTCGGGAAGTTCAGAGGAAATCATGATAATGCTCAAGCCTTGCTCAATTAAAGCATTGATTAGTGTATAAATCTCATATTTGGCTCCGACGTCGATTCCGCGAGTCGGTTCATCCAATATTAAAACCTTGGGACTCGTAAACAACCATTTTGCGAGGGATACTTTTTGTTGGTTTCCTCCGCTTAAGTTCTGTACTTTTTGCTCTATTGATGGTGTTTTGATATTAATGCTATCACGATATTCATTCGCAATCTTAACTTCTTCATTCATATTAATGTATGTATACTTGGAGAGTGCACCTAAATTGGCGAGAGATATATTTTGTTTCACATCTTGAATTAGAATCAATCCATTGCCCTTTCGGTCTTCCGTCACATATGCAAGTCCATTCTTAATGGCGTCTTTGGGATGTCTTAAATTCACTTTCTTCCCCTCAATGAATACGTCACCGGTCATATTGTAGCCCAAGGGGTTCCCGAAGATACTGAGTGAAAGCTCTGTTCTTCCAGCGCCCATAAGACCTGCAATTCCAACGACCTCTCCTTTTCGGACAAAAAAACTGGAGTCTTTGACAACTTGTCTTCCAATTTCATGATTGAAGGAATTAATGTTTGCGACTTCCAAAATGATATCACCAGGTTCTTTCGGTTTTCTTTTTGGAAATACATCATTGATTTCACGACCCACCATATTTTTGATGATGATTTGCGATTTAATTTCATCCTTTTCTTTGGATAAAGAACAAATCGTCTTTCCATCCCTTAATACAGTGACGGTATCTGCAACTTCGATGACTTCTTTAATTTTATGAGAAATCATGATTGATGTTACATTTTCTTTTTTTAGTGTTTTTAGAAGCACTAAAAGATTTTCGCTTTCTTCATCGGTCAATGCAGCTGTCGGTTCATCCAAAATCAATAACTTGACATCTTTGCTGAGGGCTTTTGCAATCTCAATCAATTGCTGTTGTCCCACACCAAGGTTGACAACTTTTTGTTCTGTATCAACGTCCAAATTCACCATCTTCAAATATTTTTTACTTTGAGTGATGGTTTCGTTCCAATCAATAAAACCGCCTTTGTGGATTTCGTGTCCCAAAAAGACGTTTTCGTAGATGCTTAGTTCTGGTATTAATGCAAGTTCTTGATGAATAATAGCAATTCCTTTGGCTTCGCTGTCACGGATACTGCTAAAATTTTGAACTTCGTCCATGAAGACGATATCGCCAGTATATTCTTTGCTTCCGTACACGCCGCTCAAAACCTTCATTAATGTGCTTTTTCCAGCACCATTCTCACCAACCAAGCAGTGAATTTCACCAGATTTTACGGCAAAATTGACTTGATCCAATGCGCGAACGCCCGGGAAGTCTTTTGTAATATTTCTCATTTCTAAAATTTGTTCCATGATTTCTCCCCTTAATTAGTGAAAGCAGTGGCTTAAGTACCACCACTGCTATCATCTATTCGTCTTTAATTATGCTGGGAATGTAAATTCTGTTTCTGCGTAATACCCTGAATCAATTAAAGCTGCTCTAACGTTAGCTTGATCAACAACGACGACTGCCGTTTGTTTTGCTGGAACGTCAATGCTTCCATTGTCATAAGATCCAGTTGTTGTTGGAGTTCCGCCTTCCAATACTGTAACAGCCATTGCGATTGCGTCAGCAACAAGAGTACGTACGTCTTTAAATACTGTCATGGATTGTTTTCCATCAATGATGTATTGAACAGATGCGATTTCAGCGTCTTGTCCAGTTACATAATAACTCGTAACGTCTGTGTCAGCTGCGAATGCATCAGCGATTGCACGAGCGGTTCCATCGTTTGGAGCAAGGATGAATACATCGCCCTTGTCAGCAGCTGTAGTTGCTGTCAAGTTGGATTGAGCAAGGCTCAATGCTGTATTGAAGTCCCAGTTCGTAGTGATTTGTCCGATAATGCTAGATTGTTGCGTTCTTGTCAAAGTTGCATTTGCTTGCAATCCTACTGCTTCTGCAGAGTTCTTGATAACGAATGTTCCGTCAGCAATTTTAGGTTGTAATACGTTCCAAGCACCTTCGAAGAACAAGAATGCGTTGTTGTCAGTTGCTGCTCCAGAATACAAGTATAATGGATTTCCAGCTCCTGTTGCATGATCAACCAAATATTGACCTTGAGCTTCTCCAACAGCTACGCTGTCGAAAGTAACATAATAGTCTACTGCTTCTGTGTTTGTAATCAAACGGTCATAAGCGATAACTGTAATGCCTTCTGCTTTTGCTTTTTCAACGGCTGCGCCTGCTGCGTCACCATCTTGTGCACAAATAATTAAAACTGTGATTCCCTTTGAAATTAATGTTTCAACGTTGGAAAGTTCAGTTGCAGTTGATCCTTGGCTGAAAAGAATTTCAACTGAGTAATCTGTGTCAGCAAGAGCTGCTGTAAATCTTGCTTCATCTTGAACCCATCTTGGTTCATCTTTTGTTGGCAATACGATACCAATGTCAACTTTTGTGCTTTGGCAACCTGCTGTGAAAGCTACCATTACTACGGCTAGTGCTAAAAAGAAAATACTAAATTTTTTCATAATCCTATCCTCTCTATTTTTTTAAATCTACATAGTAAGTATAGAATAAAAAACGCTTACATAAAATAGATAATTTTACTATTTCTTTGTGAAATTCTCTTTTCTTTAAAAAAGAAGAGCGCACCCTTAGGCGCACTCAAACTTAAACAGAATCATTTACAAATTTTTGATAGTCAATCCAAATATATTTGGAATCTGTAATCACATATGAAAAATCATCAAGACTAAGATTGTTTAATAATATGTTTGCAAGTTCAACAATTGCTTCGGCCATGCTTTGAGAATCATTGAGAACCGTTCCATATAGATACCCATTATTCATGCTTTCGATGGCTATATCTAGGCCATCAATTCCAACAACGGGGATCCAAGGCTCCGTATCTCGATCAATCACTCCATTCATATCCATATCATCAAAATACTGATGTTCTGTTAATGTCTTAATCGCTCCAATCGCCATTGCATCATTGTTTGCAATCACGACCTCGAATTGATCTCCGTATTCTTCAATTAACTGATTCATTGCAATTTCAGCGAGATCCATGTCAAAATTAGCGATTGCAATATCTAATACCTCGACTTGGTAATGTTCATTTTCCAATTCATCAATTACATATTTAGTTCTGGCTTCGGCGTCTTGATGCCCTTGTTCACCCTTTAAAATGACTGCTTGAATGACTCCGTCAGAATTTAGATCGAATTCATTAAGGCTGTATGGGTTCCCTCCGAAAAGATCCATAATGATTTCAGCTTGTAATTCTGCAGATTGTTTTGCATCCGCTCCCACATAATACACAGAGTCATACAAATCCATATCTTCAGGTAAGGGTTCTCTATTGATGAAGATGATTTTCGCACCAGTTTGTTTTGCTTTTTCAATCATCGCATGGGCACTCAGTCTGTCAACGGGATTGATAATGATTAAAGGATTGTCTTTTTTCAACACTTCTTCAAGATATTCGTTTTGAATAATCTGAGAATTTTGACAATCATAAGTTTCAATTCTGAAATTCATGAGGTTCGCTTCTTGTATCCGAGATTCAAAGTCTCTCATGTAATCGTCATTCATGTCATAAATCAGAAGTGGAATGACTGGAACGCGAGTCTGACATCCGAAAAGCAATAAAAACATAATTAATATCAGCGCTTTTTTCATTTGATTTCCCCTCGGTCAATCGGCATTTTAATGGTCACTTTTGTATATTCGTCAAGTTCACTTTCAATAAACATATCGGCGTTTTTTCCATAGTACAATGTCAGTCTTTGATATATATTCCTTAGCCCGATACTTGTCGATTGAATTGCACCTTTGAAGATCTTTTGAATTTCGTCGATTCGATCTGAACTAATTCCATACCCTTCATTCTGAACTTCCAAATAAACATAGTTGTCCTTTAGATATCCTCGAATTGAAATGTGACAATAAGATTCTTCTGGCAATAAGCCATGTGTAATTGCATTTTCTACAAGGGGTTGAAGAGAAAACTTCAACACTTTGCAGTCAAGCGCTTCTTCTTGTATCTCAAAATCAAAATGGAATGAGTTGTGATATCTTATTTGCTGAATCAGCAAATAATTTGACACATGTTCAATTTCGTCACGTAAATTTACGAGTGTATCTTCTCCGGAAATACTCATTCGGAAAAATTTAGAAAGTGCGATGATTGCTTTTTCCACATCTGCATTTCGTTTGTTTTCACTGAGCCAGACTATGGAATCAAGCGTATTATATAAAAAATGAGGATTGATCTGATTTTGCAAAGCAATAAACTGAGTCTTTCTCTTTTCTCGTTGTTCTTTCATGACACGATTCATCAACTCTCTAATCTGTTCGCTCATTGAGTTGAAAGCTTGAGACAATAATACAACTTCATATTGGCCGGAGAGCGTAATCATGGAGTCAAAATCTCCCTGCTCAATCTTTTTGATGTGATTTTCCAACTTATTGAGTGGGCCTGTAATTCTTTTTGAAAGCGCTGCGGAAGTAAGCGCGATAATGATCATGGTTGCTCCAAAAACAATCATGATTGTCAGAAGCATGTCGAATTTCGTGTTTGTAATTTCGTCGACATTAATAAATGTGGCAATGTTCCATCTTGTGTATTTAATCGTATTCACATTGACGTACATATTCAGGTGATTGATTTTAATCAACGCGCCACCAATAATAAGGTCATTCATGACTTGGACAGATTCACACGTGTCATCGCTACATAATGATTCTGACGAATAGATCAATTCTCGCTTCTCGTCGGTAATGACAATATGGCCTTCGGTTCCCAAATTGGTCATCGTAGCGAGTGTTTTGAAGTCTTCGGTGTCAATATCGATTGCCAATACTCCATTTGTTTGAACACCATTTTTATAGTACTGAACAAATTTAGAAATTGTAAAAACTTCTTTGGTAGAACTGTCAAAGATATCCTCGATATGGGGACTGCTGAAGTGATGGATGTCTTTCAAATCAATTGCGTTTTGAAACCAATCCTTTGACCGAATTTCATCTGAAAGAACTCCTTCAGAACTGATTGAAACAACATTCCCTAAATTATCAAATAGAGCTACTGTACGAATGTTTTTGTCCAAAGAGCTCGTGGTTTCAAATACGCTATTCAATTCTTCAATTTGATTCGTTTTTGTGAGATCGGCAATGTATTTTTGCAACGCGTTAGAAGAATCTATAACGTTACTTAAATAGCTTTCATAATTTAAGATAACCTGCTTGTTGATTTCTTTTGAAGTGCTTTCAATCAAATCATCAGTACGGCTAAAGATAATTCTATAAGAAATGATTGAAAATGCCATCATGCTTAAACCAACAATCAGCATCGTCATGATGAAAATGCTATTGCCAATACTCAGTTGATTAATTCTTTTGATCATTTCGATATTCCTTTGGTGACATAGACGTATACTTCTTAAAGCTGAAGCTGAAATAATAGACATCGTTGTATCCAACTGCGGATGCGATATTCAAAATTTTATCTTGGCTGAATTTCAAGAGCTCCATGGCTTTTTCCATTCGAATTTTCACAAGATACTTGTTAAAGGTGGTATCAAGGATTTTCTTAAATAACATCGCAAGATATGAAATGCTGATATTTAATTTCTCCGTTACCATCTCCATGGATATGTTGGGATCTGAATAGTGTACGTCCAAAAATTGAACTGCTTCATTCAAAATGACGTTCGCATGAGATTGGGAATTTTCGATGTTGTGATTTCTGATTTGAAACGTCAATTCTGAAAGATAGGTAAAGAGTTCGTGTAATTGATCAAATCTTGATAACACATCGAATAAGTCCTCTTTGATTACTTCATCAATCTCGACAGATAAACTTTTTGCAAATTCCAAAAATATATTTGTTAGGCTAATGATAAAATACCGTTTGTTTAATAGATATCCTTCATTGAGTCCATATCTTTTCTCTAGAGAGGAAAAAAGATTATGAATGGATTTAGAACTTTCAAACTTAATTGTATAGCTAATTTCATCGGACTCTTCTTTGGTTAAAACCAGATCCGCCTTTTTACGCGTTTTAATATCCCGATAAAAAATTAAATCTCCAATATGCAAATAGTTTCCGTAAGACAAGGCCTTTTTTGCTTGAAGCATCGAAATCTGGAAACGAGTAAAGTCATCGAACACTTCTGAGATTCCAATTTTCACTTTCGCATCGCTGAAATCTTCTTTTGTGACGAGAATGCCATTCAAATAGGATTCTATCTCATTTTCTTGAATTTTATCGGCTTGTAGAATGAATACAAAACCGAATTGACTGTTGAAAAATATAGGGTGAATTCCTTTTGGTGCTCTTGTATTAAATAAATTCATAAGAAAAATGCGAAGTTGCTCCATCTTCAGCAATTCTTCTTCATCGATTTCGATGATTCCAATGATGTTTCCTCCCTGAAGGTCAATTCCGTAGACTTTGAATTTTTCAAGATCGCTTTGCTTAATTTCAGGAAGTCTCAGCAAGGTATTGAACTGATGCTCTATCATTGCTGGAAGATTGCTTTGAAACAAAAGATCCAATCGTTCCTGGTTAAAAGTGCTTTCTTTATCTTGGTCTAATATTTCTCTCAGCCGTGTCAAAAAAATCTGAACTTCTGAATCAGAAATAGGCTTAGTCAGGTAACTGACCACATTAAGTTCGATTGCCTTTTTTGCATATGAAAACTCATCAAATCCGGAGATAAATGCCACTTTTGTCTTAGGATGTTCAATCCGAAGTCTTCTGGCAAGTTCCATTCCGTCAATGAACGGCATTCTAATATCGGTTAATACCACATCAGGAGATAATTTTTCGACGAGTTCTAATGCGTCGTATCCATTGGATGCGAGCCCAATGATTTCAAATCCAGAATCCAAAGGAATTTTAGAAGCAATCCGGTTTCTGACCTCTTCTTCATCATCTGCCAAAATCATTGTGTATTTCTGTTTGTCCATGTCCATCACCTTACTCCATATTCTACCAAATGGGAGACTAAACGTAAAGGAATAGTTCAACAATGTCGTGTCCCTTACAGCTCAATTATATAAATCAGTTAAGCAATCTGCATCTAGTATGAGAAAAGGGACGTCGCGTCCCTTTTCATTAAATGAAATTTATAATTTCCGTTTCGTTTGTTTTTTGTCTTCATACATTCTAGAATCTGCCATCGCAAGTAATTTTGATGCGTTTAATCCTAATTCATCGGTTGAACTGACGCCGTATGCAAATGAAGCATCAATGTGCGCCTTTGAAGCCATAAAGCCTGTCTTGTGAAATTTGGTTCGAATTCTTTTCATTCTGTCAATCGTATCTGCAAAGGTTGAATCAGGAAACCCAATTCCAAATTCATCTCCGCCCAAGCGACCGATGAAAGAATTTTCAGGAATGCCGTCGCGAATCGATTCAATAATAGACACTAAATAATCGTCTCCGATTTCGTGTCCGTATTCATCATTAAACTCTTTTAAATTATTAATATCAATCAGAACAACCGTCATGATTGATTTTGTCTTTTCACAAGCTCTTAAATTAGATTCAAGCATCTTATTGAAATATCTTCGAGTATAAACTTTAGTCAACTCATCAAATTTAGATGGCAGGATGGTTTGTTCATAAAGTTTATGAATCGAAATAACGATTTCAACTTCTTTGGTAAACTGTTTCATCAATTCCATATCACGTTCGTCAAAAATATCATTAGAGTCAAAATTATCCAGATTCAATGATCCAAAAAACTCACCATTATATTTGAAAGAGCAAGACAGGCATGATTTTGCGACTCCTGCAGCTGCAGAGTCCAATGCCAGATTCTTCTCTGGACTGATATTGACTTGATCGAAAACCTTTAAATCCTTCACAATCGTAGGTTCATACTTATCTTCGAGTTTCGATTGAAATAAGTCGTCCAAATTCAAAGTGATTTTTTGTAATTTTTTTAAATCATATTTAACTGCAGCTTTGAAATCCATTGTTTCACCGTTGAAAACAAGAATGCTTCCTGCCTGTGATTTTGGAATTAATCTTATGGCCTCTTCCAAAACCAATTGCAAAACATCTTCAAGGCGGTCGTTTTTCAAAATCTCCATTGTAGAAGAGATAATCGATTCAGTCACTTGATTGCTCTCATTCAGTTCTGCATAGGCTTTTTCCAATTGTTTCATTGCCGTTGCTTGAAATGCATTTTGTTTATCGAGTTTTTCCAGTGAATGTCTTTGGTGAATGAAGATGTTGTAATGGACAGTAGCATAAACAAACCCGGATATCGTAACCATGATAGAAAGCCTTAAGTCAGTGAAAAACAATACCGTGAATCCATGAACGGAATACATCATCAGATTGAATAGGAATAAAGAACTAAGGAATAAGACGAATCTTTTTCTTCTGGGGTAGATTTGAACCAAGGATGCTGCAATAATCGCTATGAAAAAAGACTCGATTTGATTTGTGACGCCTTGATACGAATAGGTTACATAAATTCCCGATAGAACAATTGCAAGTGGAAATAAGTATAATAACAGTTTTGCGAGAAATGATGTCTTCCTAATCCAATTCTTAAGAATCGAAACAAAGGCAAAGATTGACATAGCCATCATGACGGTTACAACCAAGAACGGCGTCTTTGTATTGATTGTCTCTGGGAGCACAGCAAAATAACTGATTAATTCTACGAAGAAAATCAGCACGGAAGTCACCAAACTTAAAATCAAGTCGTAATCAAATTGACTGTGGCCAATTGTCATATTACTGATAAGTTTAAGCAAGTTTTTGAATTTCATTTTCAATGTATTCAAATAAATCACCCTTTTATCGCGTCGAGACCATTATACAATAAATTTTCATTTTCAACAACTTTCTTTTAACTTCAAAGAAAAAACCCAAGGGTTAACCTTGGGTTTTAATCAATATGAATCAATTATTCTTCAAAATCAGCGTATAAATCTTCTTCTTCCTCTGGCATTTCGTACTCAAGTTTTGTGTGTCTCAAAATACCGGTTCCGGCAGGGATTAATCCACCAATGATGACATTATCTTTGAGCCCAAGCAATGGATCGGATTTTCCTCTAATAGCAGCATCCGTCAATACTCTTGTAGTTTCCTGGAAGGATGCGGCAGATAGGAAAGAATCACTTCTTAAACTTGCCTTCGTAATTCCAAGTAACACAGGTTTTGCAATTGCAGGACGAAGTCCTTCATCAAAAGCTTTTTTATTGGCGTCAATGAATTCATTAATTGATATTTGTGACCCTGGCAACAAATCTGTGTCACCTTCCAAAATGACATTGAGTCTTCTCGTCATTTGGCGGATGATGATTTCAATATGTTTATCGGAAATATCAACACCTTGTGAGCGGTACACTTTCTGTACTTCTTTCAAAATGTATTGATGAACGGCAGCCATATCTGCGACACGCAATAATTCTTTTGGATCAATTGCACCTTCAGTCAACTGCATTCCGGCTTTGACATCTTGACCTTTTTCAACCAAAGGCTGAACGTTGCTATTGGTTTCATATTTTTTTGCTTCAATGTCGTTACCAACATAGATGATGAATCGTTCTTCAACCGGTACGATGTCAGTGACGACACCGTTGATTTCCGAAATGATTGCTTTTGCTTTTGATTTCCGAGCCTCAAACAATTCTTGAACACGAGGCAGACCTTGAGTGATGTCGTCTCCGGCAACTCCTCCGGTATGGAAGGTTCTCATTGTCAACTGCGTACCCGGCTCACCAATCGATTGAGCGGCAATCGTACCAACGGATTCTCCGACTTCAGCTTTATTTCCTGTTGCCAAGTTTTGTCCGTAGCATTTTCTACAGATTCCAACATGTGCTGTACAAGTTAAAGCGGTTCGGATTGCAACTTCAGGATGTTCCGTAGAATCGACAATCAATTTCGCGATTTCTTCTGAGATATATTTTCCTTTTCGAATTAATACTTCTCCTGTTTCGGGATGAATATAATCCGTTGCGGTGTAACGACCTAGAATTCGATCGAATAGTGATTCGATTTCTTTTCCATCTCGATCAAGAATAGCTTTGACACGAACGCCTTTATCAGTTCCACAATCTTCTTCAGTAATAACAACGTCTTGACTGACGTCGACTAGTCTTCTGGTCAAATAACCGGACTCTGCTGTTTTCAACGCGGTATCGGTTGATCCTTTTCTCGCACCATGGGTGGAGATGAAGAACTCACTCATTGTCAAGCCTTCACGGAAGGATGCCTTAATCGGAAGTTCAATGGTTCCACCACTCGGGTTGGCCATCAAACCACGCATACCGGCTAACTGTGTAAAGTTTGAGATGTTACCACGTGCACCGGAATCCGACATCATGAAAATGTGATTCTCATGATCTTGTTCGATTTCCAAGCCTTTTTGGATTTCATCTTTTGCTTTCGCCCATTCGTCGATAACCAGTTTGGAACGTTCAGAATCTGTTAACATACCCATATCGTAAAGTTCAGAAATTTCATCGACTTTTTGATCATGAGCATCCAGTATTTCTTTTTTCTTTGAATAGACTTTAACATCGGAAGCAGCTACAGTAATACCAGCCACCGTTGAATACTTAAATCCAATGTTTTTCATCTTGTCTAGCATCTTTGATGTTTCATTAATCTTATAAACTGCAAAGATTTGAGCGATGATACTGGAAAGGAATTTCTTTTTAAACGGAGAGACAAGAACTCTCTTTGAAATAGCTTCCTTAATATCAGTCCCTGGAGCAATGAAATAAATCTCAGGTGTTTTTTCAACCAAATTCAGTTGGGTTGGTTCGTTAATATATGGGAATGACTCCGGCAAAATGGTATTGAAAATCAGTTTACCTGGGGTTGTGACCATATAATGATTTGAGAATTTTTCTGGAATGTTTCTTGACAATGAAGATACCTTGATTGCGATTCTTGAATGAAGTGTGACTCTCTTGTTTTCATATGCAAGTACTACTTCATTGACATCTTTATATACACTGCCTTCACCGGGCTCTCCAGCTTTTTCAAGTGTTAAATAATAGTTTCCAAGAACCATATCTTGAGATGGTGTAACAATCGGTTTTCCATCTTTTGGTGCAAGAATGTTATTCGATGCAAGCATCAAAACGCGTGCTTCAGCTTGTGCTTCTTCAGACAAAGGAACGTGAACGGCCATTTGGTCGCCGTCGAAGTCGGCGTTAAATGCCGTCGTAACGAGAGGATGCAAACGGATTGCTTTTCCTTCAACCAATATCGGTTCAAAAGCTTGAATTCCAAGTCTATGAAGTGTCGGCGCACGGTTCAAAAGAACGGGATGTTCTCTGATGACATCTTCAAGTACCGCCCAAATGCGACCGTCTAGTTTTTCAATGTATTGCTTTGCCATTCTGATGTTTGCGGCAATACCTCTAGAAATCATTTCTCGGATAACAAAAGGTTTGAATAGGATAATTGCCATTTCTTTTGGAAGACCACATTGATACATTTCAAGGTCCGGTCCAACAACGATAACGCTTCGTCCGGAATAGTCAACACGTTTTCCAAGTAAGTTTTGACGGAAACGACCTTGTTTTCCTCTCAACATGTCAGATAATGATTTCAAAGCGCGGTTACGCTCTACTACCACTTTTCTTCCACGTTTCGAGTTGTCAATCAAAGCGTCCACCGCTTCTTGCAACATCCGTTTTTCGTTTTTCGTAATAAGATGCGGAGCACCTTGTTCGAATTGACGTTTTAAACGGTTGTTTCTATTTAAGATTCTTCTGTAAAGGTCATTGAGGTCGGTTGTCGCAAAACGTCCTCCGTCAAGTTGAACCATCGGACGTAAATCCGGTGGAATGACAGGAAGAACATCTAATACCATCCACTCAGGAAGGTTGTCGCTATTTTTAAATGCTTCAACGACATTTAATCTCTTGATGATTTTTTCTCTTCGTTGTTTGGATGCGGTTTTAAGTTCTATTCTTAAATTCAATGTTTCTCTTTCGAGATCGATTTTCTTCAGGAGATATTTAACAGCTTCAGCACCAGTTAAGGCTTTGAATCTAGAACCGAATTCAAAATAATAATGAGTATAGTCCGCTTCGGATAAGATTTGTTTGAATGACAAATCTGTATCTCCGGGGTCGACTACAATGTAAGAAGCGAGGTATACGACTTCTTCTAAATCTTTTGATTTGATATCTAAAAGGATTGCAAGTCTGGAAGGACTATTCCTTAAATACCAAGCATGTACGACTGGAGCGGCAAGTTCAATGTGCCCCATCCGTTCTCTACGGACTTTGCTTTCCGTATATTCAACACCGCAAACCGGACATTTTTTTCCGGGATGAGCGCTTCTTTTGGATTTATTAGAGCATGCGCATTGGTAATCTTTGGTCGGTCCAAAGATAACCTCACAAAACAATCCGTCTTTTTCAGGTTTCAAAGTCCGGTAATTGATTGTTTCATGTTTTTTGACTTCACCATAGGACCAGCTTCTGATTTCTTCAGGAGAGGCTAGTCTAATCTTTAAATGGGAATATTTTTGACTCATTCACACTCACAACCTTTCTTAGGATTTGAAACCATATTTTGTAATATAATCTTCAACTTCATCGTCAACCAAGGACCTGTTCACTTCATTCAATCCTGTATCTCTGCTAATCAATTCGACGTAGATTCCCAAAGAACGAAGTTCTCTCGTTAATACGCGGAAAGATTCAGGAAGACTTGGATCGGGAATCGGTTGTCCATCGACAATCGCTCTGAAGACTTTGTTTCTTCCAATGATATCATCGGATTTCACTGTAAGCATTTCTTGAAGTGTATAGGCAGCACCATAGGCTTCGAGTGCCCAAACTTCCATTTCTCCGAAACGTTGTCCACCATTTTGTGCTTTTCCACCCATTGGCTGTTGTGTTACCAAAGTGTAAGGTCCAACGCTTCTAGCATGAAGTTTATCGTCAACCATGTGGTCAAGTTTAATCATGTACATGACTCCGACAGACACTCTGTTGTCAAATTTCTCTCCAGTACGTCCATCAAACAAAACGTATTTTCCGTCAGGTTCCATTCTAGCTTCTTTCATGATATCATCCAGATCTTCTTGAGTAGCTCCGTCGAAAACCGGTGTAGCAACATGAATTCCAAGTCTTTTTGCGGCCATTCCTAGATGAATCTCAAGGACCTGACCGATATTCATACGAGATGGAACACCGAGTGGATTCAACATGATATCGACTGGTGTACCGTCATCTAAGTACGGCATATCTTCACTTGGTAGAATTTTCGAAATAACACCCTTGTTTCCATGCCGTCCAGCCATTTTGTCACCTTCGGATATTTTCCGTTTTTGGACAATATAGACTCTGACAACCGTGTTAACTCCAGGGGATAACTCATCTTTGTCTCTTGTAAATACCTTGACAGAGTGAACGATTCCGCCACCGCCATGAGGTACTCTTAAAGAGGTATCACGTACTTCTCTTGATTTTTCACCGAAGATGGCAAGTAATAAACGATCTTCTGGAGTTGGATCAGTCACACCTTTTGGTGTTACTTTTCCAACAAGAATGTCGCCTTCCTTGACTTCAGCACCAGGAATGATGATTCCTTGTTCATCAAGATATTTTCTGCCTTCTTCACCAACGTTTGGAATTTCACGAGTAATCTCTTCTTTCCCAAGTTTGGTGTCTCTGGCTTCGATTTCGTATTTTTCAATATGAATGGATGTATAAACGTCTTCTTTAACCAAACGCTCGTTCATAATGACGGCATCCTCATAGTTGTAACCATTCCATGTCATGAAGGCAACAACAACGTTTCTACCTAAAGCAAGTTCTCCATCTTCCATGGATGGACCATCGGCGATAATGTCACCTGCAGTAATGACTTCACCCAAAGTAACGATAGGCGTTTGGTTAATGCAAGTTCCTTGATTACTTCTCATGAATTTTTGAAGTGGATATTCATCGAAACTTCCATCTTCTAAACGCACTTTGATTCTCATTCCGTCAACGTATTCAACAACACCAGAATGAGCTGCAATCGTTGATGTTCCAGAGTCATGAGCGGTTTTATATTCAATTCCGGTACCTACGAAAGGAGCTTCCGGTTTTAATAGCGGAATAGCTTGACGTTGCATGTTCGCACCCATCAAGGCACGGTTCGCGTCGTCATGTTCTAAGAAAGGAATACAAGCGGTTGAAACAGAAACAATCTGTTTCGGGGAAACGTCCATATACTCGCATTTCTCTTTATCAAAAATCTTTGTTTCTCCAAGGTGTCTCGCAATAACTCTATCCTCGGTAATGGTCATGTCGTCATTGAGCTTGACGTTCGCCTGAACGATGACAAATTTACGTTCTTGGTCTGCGGTCAAGTAGTCGATTTCATTGGATACTTTTCCGGTATCTTGATCGATTCTCAAATATGGAGTTTCCATGAATCCGTATTTATTAACCTTGACGTAACATGCCAAACTATTGATCAAACCAATGTTTTGGCCTTCAGGAGTTTCAATCGGGCAAATTCTTCCGTAATGTGATTGATGCACGTCACGAACTTCAAATCCTGCACGGTCTCTCGTCAATCCACCAGGTCCAAGTGCAGAAATTCTTCTCTTGTGAGTAATTTCATCTAAAGGATTGGTTTGTTGCATAAATTGCGATAACTGCGAACTTCCAAAGAATTCTTTCAATGAAGAAGTTAGAGGTCGGATGTTCACAAGATTTTGTGGGGTCATTTCTTTGGATTCTTTCGTCGACATTCTGTCTTTGACGTTTTTCTCCATTTTTGCAAGACCGATTCTGAATTGATTTTTCAATAATTCGCCAATCAATCTCAAACGACGATTTCCTAAATGGTCAATGTCGTCCAAGGAACCAATTCTATCAAATAGATTCAAATAATAGGAAACGCTCGCTATGATATCGCTCGTCGTGATGTGAAGTCTCGTTTCATAGGAATTATTTCCGATTAAACGAACATTTTTTTGCGTACCATTTACTGCCATTTTTAAATCAAGGATTTCGACATAGCAGTCTCTAATAACGTTTTCGATAAAATCTTCATTGGTATTTTCTTGAGGCAACTCTTTTCTTGCTTCTCTGTCCAAATGGATTTGAAGTTCCTTTTCAAGTTGCTCGTCAAACACGACTCTTTGAGTATAAAGATGACGCAATTTTGCTATTTGTTTTAGAATCGTTTTATCAAGCACTTGATTTTTAGTGAAGAATATCTCGCCTGTTTCGTTATCGACGATGTCTTTGGCAAGAGAAAGCTCCACGCCACGATCAAGTAATTGACGAATTCTCGTAATGACATCCATTTTTTGGTTGATTTTAAATCGACCAACTTCGGCTAGGTCATAACGCTTTTCATCATAAAGTCTGGATACGAAGAAGTTTCTTGCACCTTCCAAAGTCGCTGTTTCACCTTGTCTGATTTTTGAATAGACTTCTTTCATCGCGTCTTCGCTGCTTAATGTTAGGTCTTTTTCAAAAGTGTTTTTCAATAGTTCATTATCGCCAAAAAGACTAAAGATTTGGTCTTCCGTTGAAAGCCCAAGCGCTTTAATCATCGTTGTAAGATAGATTTTTTTGGATCGGTCAATCTTTGCGTAAAGAATGTCTTTCGATCCCATTTCGTACTCAAGCCAAGCACCCCTTGTAGGGATAACTTGTCCTAAATATTTTCTTTGAAGTGTTTTTTTGTCTACTTCTTCGGAATAAAATACACCGGAACTACGAACGATCTGGCTGACAATGACACGTTCAGAACCATTAATGATGAAAGTTCCAACCGGAGTCATCATTGGGATGTCACCCATGAAGATTCGTTGTTCTTTAATAGAGTCCGTAGCGATGACTTCGCCAGTTTCGGGATCGATTTGGTCTTTATTACGAAGTTGTACCTGTACTTTTAAAGGACAGGAGTAAGTCAGGTCCTTTTCCTTACATTCTTCCACTGTATATTTGGGATTTTCTAATTCATAATCCTTAAAATACAATTCAAGATTTTCAGTAAAGTTGGTAATAGGTGAAATGTCTACAAACAACTCTTTGAGTCCGTTTTCGACAAACCACTCAAAAGAAGAAGTCTGTACTTCAATCAAATTTGGAAGCTCCACATTTGATTTTACACGTGAGTAATTTCTTCTAGTTCGCTTTTTTCCGTATGTAACGGTTTTGTAATCCACAAAATCACCCCAAATTAAATATATTATTGTTGAAAAAACAAGTCAGTGTCACAAAAAATGCAAAAATGCGCATTCTATCGCATTTAAATATTTTATCATAGCCTTGTCAAATAGTCAATTACATTCGGCACTTAATAACAAAGTAACCTGATTTCTTATCAAGAATCTCTACTTTTGGATAAAACTTCTCCAATTCCTTGATTGCTGAGGGCGCACCTTGTTTTTTTTGAATGACGACATAAAAAGAGCCGGATTCTGTTAGGAAATCCTTACTTTTTTCAAACCACTCATAATAAACTTGTTTCCCAGCACGAATGGGAGGGTTCGTCACAATCGCATCGAATTTCCCGTTGATGGAAGTAAATTCGTCGCTTTCGACGACTTCAACATCAATTTTATTCCTGATGGCATTCTTCTTTGCGAGTTCCAGTGCTCTTTGATTAATATCCGCCATCAGAACAGTCGCTTTTGTTTCTTTACTCAAAACGATTCCAATTGGACCATACCCACAACCTAAATCTAAAACACTTTTTACATTTAGAGGGAGAATCGTTTCCAAAAGAACTCTCGTTCCGTAATCCAGTCCGGATCTCGAAAAAACTCCGGAGTCCGTTTCCATGGTATATTCTGATTGATTGATTTTAAAGATAATTAGCTTGGGATCTTTTTTCAATCCATCGTTATCTCTCGTAAAATAATGGTTCATCGTTCATCACTCCTTTAAACGCTAAAAACCTGAGTTGCCTCAGGTTTTAGTCGTCCAGTAATGAAATTACTTTAATTCTACAGTCGCTCCAGCGTCTGTAAGTTTCTTAGCGATTTCTTTTGCTTCGTCTTCTTTTACTTTTTCTTTGATTGCTTTTGGAGCTGCATCAACGACGTTTTTAGCTTCAATCAAGCCTAAGCCTGTAAGTTCTCTAACAACTTTGATGACTGCAACTTTGGAAGGTCCAACGCTAGTAAGAACAACGTCAAATTCTTTTGGTCCTTGTTCTTCTTCTACAACAGCTGCTGCTGCAGGTGCTGAAGATACTGCGGATGGATCAATTCCAAATTCTTCTTTCATTGCGTCGATTAACGCTTTGATTTCAAGAATTGTCATTTCTTTCAATGATTCGATAAATGCTGCTGGTGTTAATTTTGCCATTTTTGTTTCCTCCTAAGATTATTCTTTGTTTGAGATCAAGTCGAGGCCAATTGAAAGCTCACGAAGTGGTCCGTATAATTGTGTTGCAAGCATAGTAAGTAATGTTTCTCTGTTTGGTAATGTAGCGATTTGTTTGATTTCTGCCGGTTGGTAGTAAGCACCATCGACAATTCCTGATTTTACAACCAGTTTAGGGTTTTTCTTTGCAAATTCGACAAGTACTTTAGCCGCGGAGACAGCGTCGTTATAAGCGAACACTACACCGTTTGGTCCGACTAAATCTTCATCTAAAGCCTTAAATCCTAGACCTTCAGCTGCTCTTCTTGAAATGTTGTTTTTTGCAACGATGAGTTCACAGCCTTCTTTACGTAGTTGACGACGTAAAACTTCTGTTTTTTCAACTGTAAGTCCACGATATTCAGCGACAACAACTGATTTTGCATTTTTCATTTTAGCAGTAAGTTGATCCACTGCCTCTTGTTTCAGATTGATTACTGATTGATTAGACATCTTTTTACCTCCTACAAATGTCATTAAAAAGAAAACCTCTTTTCGACGAGAAAAGAGGAATAAATAAACTTCATTTATTATCTTTGTCTCGGTAGGATATTAAGCTCTCGCTCCTACTGTCTTCGATAAAGCTATTTATTTTTTTAAACTTCCAAGTCAACGCCAGGACCCATCGTAGATGAGATGGCGACGTTCTTCATGTAAATACCCTTCACAGTTGAAGGTTTCGCTTTGGTAATGACGTCCACGACTGCTCTGATGTTGTCAACTAACTTTTCAGGTGTGAACGAAACTTTACCAACGACTGTTTGAATGTTTCCACTTTTGTCAACGCGGTAAGTAATCTTCCCGCCTTTAGAATCGGAAACTGCTTTAGAGATATCCATTGTGACGGTACCTGTTTTTGGGTTTGGCATTAAACCTTTTGGGCCTAATAAACGACCAATTTTACCAAGAGTAGCCATCATATCAGGAGTAGCGACTACGACATCGAAATCGAACCAACCACCTTGGATTTTGGCGACCATGTCGTCATCTCCAACGAAGTCTGCTCCAGCTTCGGTAGCCTCTTTCGCTTTTTCTCCTTTAGCGAAAACCAAAACTCTTTTTTCTTTTCCAGTTCCATGAGGTAGCACAAGTGCTCCACGAAGGTTCTGTTCAGCTTTTCTAGGGTCAAGGTTTAAGTTTAAAGCTAATTCTACAGTTGCATCAAATTTTTCAAATGAAATTTCTTTCACAAGAGTTGCGCCCTCAAGAAGGGAATACTTCTTGTTGCTTTGAATTTTTGATGAAGCTTCTAAGTATTTTTTTCCTTTTTTTGCCATGAATTTTTCCTCCTATATCTGGTATTAGCGGAATGTCCTCCCATACTATAGTTGCAGTTATATTAACAACTTTACGTTTAGTCTACTACGACAATTCCCATGTTTCTTGCTGATCCTGCCAAGATGCGAGCTGCTGCTTCAACATCGTTTGCGTTTAAATCAGGCATTTTGAGTGCAGCGAGTTCCAATAATTTTGCTTTGGTAATCGTTGCAACAGTTTCTGTTTTTGCGTTTTTTGCACCCTTTTTAATGTTGCATGCTTTTTTCAATAAATCGCTTGCCGGTGGTGTTTTGGTAATGAACGTAAATGAACGGTCGTCAAATACGGTGATTACAACAGGGATGATACTACCAGCTTGTTCTTTGGTACGATCGTTGAATTGCACACAAAATTGTTGGATGTTAACTCCCGCTTGTCCTAAAGCTGGTCCAATTGGTGGTGCTGGTGTTGCTTTTCCACCTGGAATTTGGAGTTTTACAACTGTTTTAATTTCTTTAGCCACGAAAGACACCTCCTTATTTTCGTGATGTGGTTATTGGACTGACGTCCTCCCACTCCTGCGGCGACAATTCGCACGCTGAAATATTATACAATGCACCCCTTGAATTTGTCAAGGTTTTTTTCTTGAAATCAAGTGGTTTTCTAGATATCAAATTTAACGTTGATTTCTGCAGGGGTTTTTCTTAATAGATTCATGATAGGAATCATTCCAAATACAATATTGACGGTATAAATCAAGACAATTCCTAAAACAAATAAGTAAAGTGGGAAATAGAAAATTGAAGTAAACGCACCTAGAACTTTTTGAACTTGCCCGATGACATAGGTCATGAACAAATACCCTGTAAGTGATCCGATTGTCGTAAATGCGAGAATCTCCGAGAAGAATATTTTGTAAATATCTTTTTTGGAAGCGCCGATTGAACGGTAGATTCCTATTTCATGAATTCTACCAAGCATACTGGATCTCATAATTAAGAAGATATAAACAATGATTCCGGCGAGAGTGATCAAAATAGTTTGAATCCTCGTCGCTATCTCTGATCTCATATTCGCCAGATATTCACTTCTTTGAGCTACATAGGTATCCACGCCTGCAAACCCAAGTGTCTCGATTTGAGAAATCGTTTCTTCTGGGTTATCAGAGTAAAAATAGATGGATGTTTCGGACGCCGTATCGACTATCTTGGTTACGGACATTCTTAAATAATCGTTGTTAGACAAAATCGGTTTGTAAAATTCTTCCGAATCGAATAGTCCTACAACGGTAAAAGTCATTCCTGAAATGGTAATCGTATCTCCCAATTGACCTCCAAATAGATTGACTAGGATTTCACCGTCAGCCTGAATGTCTCTTCCTGATTCAATCGTATAGTCGCCTTCTGCTGCGCCTTGGGAAATATAATTATTTGAATCAAGTCCGTTAAAGTATTCTATGTTATCATCTGTTACTACGACAATTGGAGATTCGGTTTTCACTACTCCAACAATCTTGACAGTATAAGTCAATTCGTCAGATCTGAAATACGCTCCAATCAAAGATTCATAATCGGTGACACCTAAATCGCTAACGACCTTATCTTCGATGATTTTATCCGCTACCCATTCATCAACCGCGATTTCATATTTTGTTTCAGGAAGCACCCCGAATGTCAAACTCGACTCATCCACCAAAGATGATGGCATGGGGAAGACACTTACATAAGCGCCCCAGTAGCGATTAGCGCTACCTTGATATAAATCGGTATAAAGCACTACTGTTTGAAGAGAATGCGTATAAAGCATCAACTGAGCGTCGGTAGCCTCGAGAATGTCATCGATATCATCCATCGAAAACGTAGATGTTTTTTCGACCGAAATTAAATTTTTAGCTGTTGTAAGGAAATCTGTTTCATCGACTTTGGTAAGGTTACCAAAAGTCGCAAGATTGAATACAACCAAGGCTGAAATCGCAAAATATGCAACAAGGAAAAGTTTTCCAAAAAACTTCCGTCTCCCAAATACTTTCCTAAACCCTGCCGCAAGTGCATCTCTGAACCTAATAAAAGATTTACGAATGGCATTTTCTATGATTCCGAATTGACTTAAATCAAACGTATACTTGCTTGCATCGTCAGTTTCAGGTTTTTTATAATGACCATCAATCAATTGAATTTCAGAATCACTTGTCAGGTATTTTACCTTTGTTTTAGAATCTACTTTGACAAATAAGGTATTGTTGAAATAGATTAGATTGACAGCGGGGTTATCATTCAACTCTTTCTCATAATAGACATTGACGCCGACTGGAGCTTCTAGTTTTTGAACATCCAAGTCTTGAAGATAAATATTTCGATCATCAATGTGTTCAAGCGTTCTGTTCCCTTGATTTTCATAGTCTTTAATCACTTTTCCATCAGAAAGTTCGATGACTCTATCCGCATAGAAATCAACTAATTCTTTTTCATGGCTGACCAATATCACCAAACAAGTTTGGGATATTTTCTTAATAATGGACATGATTTCAAAAGTGTTATTCGCATCAAGATTACCTGTTGGTTCATCGGCTAGAACAACTTTTGGGTTTTTGGCAATCGCTCTTGCTATCGCAACGCGTTGTTGTTGTCCACCTGACAACGCTAGAACATTACGTTTTCTGTAGTTGTACATTCCAACGCTTCTTAAAACATAATTGATTCTTTCTTCTATTTCTTTTTTATCGTACAGTCCCGCCATGTTGAGAGCAACCTCAACATTCTCAAACACTGTTTTATCTTGAATCAAATTGTAGTTTTGGAATATATATCCAATGTATTGATTTCTAACGACGTCCCACTCGGTAGGTTTGTATCCCTTCAGGACTGTTTGATCAAATTTAAATTCACCGGAATCAACTTTGTCAAGTCCTCCGATGACGTTAAGCAATGTTGTTTTTCCGCATCCGGAAGGACCGGTCAGTGCAACAAGCCCAACTTCAGGGAAGGATAGTGATGTGTTGTCTATTACATGGATTTCATTGAGTTTTCCTTTATTATAAAACTTGTCGAGTTCGAATAATTTAATCATCTTCATCGCCCCCTATTCCGCTTTAAGAACCCGATTAACGGATTCTTTAAAGATGCGCCTGCAGTATTTTCTTGATATGAAAAGTGACATTAGAAGTTGAAGGAAGAACAATACGATATAATCGACAAAAGTATATCCTTGCAATGAATAGAATATTCCTCCGACATTTGAATTTGCGTTGAGGAACACGGATACGCCAATAAATAAGGCAAAGCTAACCATTACAACAAACAGGTTTTCAAGATAAATGAAATATTGAATCATGTTTTGATTTGCGCCTATGGTTCTAAATATAGCGTAGTCGTGAAGTTTGGTATTGATAATCGCTTTGAAAATAACATAAGTAATCAAAGTGGATCCTGTTACGGTCACAACAAGCAGTGCAATCATTCCAATTGTCTGAAGCAGGATTAATAATCCTGTAAAATCATCAGAAGCATTTGATTCGAAAGGATAAAAAACTTTGTATTTAGCAGTCAATAAAGTCTTATCTATCTTACTGATGTCATCAACTAAAGTATTGACGCCTAAATCGGTATTTGAAATCACGCTTACTTGGAATATTTCATCGTAAATCATACTTTCCAAAGTGTTTGAATTCACTCTGATAAATGAGTTTTTATAATCGAAATTTCCTAAATTATAGAGCCCATACCGAATCGTAAAATCTTCAATTTCAGTTTCTTGATAAAAATCTGCGTATGCAAGAGTGCCTGTTGCCTCACAGTACGTTGTACTATCACATTCAATTTCATAGAAATACTCAGGCATGATAAGCATATTGTCGGCAACGGATTCGTCCACCATGAAAGGATAATATCCTAAACTTCCTACAAAGCTGACGGACTGAGATTCGTTATCTATTCCGACAAAAGACGTTTCTGAAACATAAGAGAAATAGGCTTGGTATGACATTGACTCAAAAGTCGCATCATCGAATAAAGCATAAGCTCCGCTGTAGCTGTTGGATAAATCCATATAAATGTTTGCGACGTCCACAACACCTACAACCGTATAGGATGCTTGATCTGAGGCTGTGCCTTCATCATAATAATACCCTTCAAACAAGGTTTTGTTTAAATAATCGTCTATATTCTCAAGGCGATCCGAAGTCAATGCAAGGACAATCTCAGAATCGTCTCTAGGCATTCTTCCGGCAAATAAAACTGTTTCATCTTCAAGCACACTTGAGGGAAGCAATAAACAATCAAGATATAAAGTGTCATAAGGTTGATTAGGATCATATTCCGACACAAGAGAAACTGATTGGTCGAGAAGATAATCGAACGGAATGACCGTTTGCACTTTTCCTAGCGCTAGAAGTTCATCGATATCTGCTTGTGAGAAAGCAGTTTTATCCGATTTTCTTACAATCATTCTGGATATACTTGTATTTTGAAAATAATAGTTGTAATTAAAAGATACATCAGACATTGTGACGTTAAAAGACCCATATGACAGGGCAACGAAAAAAGCAAAGAAAGAAAACACTAATATCATCAACAAGGTTTTCTTAGGCACAGACACAAGATTTCGAAGCGCCATTTTAACGAATTCTAAAAACTTGATTCTTTTTTCTTCATCTGGAATGACCGGTAGGTTTGCTTTTTCAACCTTGACCATATCTTGATCTTCAACGATTTCTCCGTCGAAAATACGAATTCTTCTTGTGGCAAATTCCTTCACTTGTTCGAAATCATGGGTGACCATGATTACTAGTTTCTCTTTTGATATTTCGTGTAGCAATTCCAATATCTGTCTAGCGGATACGCTATCTAGATTTCCTGTTGGTTCATCGGCGGCAATGATTGGACAATCTTTTGCAAGAGCTCTTGCAATGACAACTCTTTGTTTTTGTCCACCGGATAGTTTCGTCGCCTTATGATGAATATGTTTTGTCAAGCCAACTTTCTCTATGATTTCCAAAGCGCGAGATCGAATCTTTTCTTTCGGATATCCCGATAAAATCAAAGGCGCTTCAACGTTTTGAAGAACCGTATAGGCATCGATTAAATTATAGTTTTGGAAAACGAAAGCAATGTACTTTTTACGGTAATTTTCCATTTCTACTACAGAAAAGTAAGAAGTCTCTTCTCCGTTGATGTACATTTCTCCGTCTTCATACGAATCTATACCTGAAATGACGTTCAGTAATGTTGTTTTACCGGACCCACTCTCTCCTACGATGGCAACAAATTCGTTAACATGTAATTCTAGATTGACTTTTCTCAACCCTAGAGCGATAACGTTATTTGAATTATAGTACTTCGAAACATTAACAAGTTTTATCATAATAACCTCCGTAAAGTCATATAAATTATATCATACTTACAAAAATAAGAAAACAGATATCAATTTCGAAAATAGTATGCATTTTTTCTGGTTTGATTTATACCAAATTAATCAATCTCAAAAAAACTAAATTTGATACATTATCATCATACAAACGATAATTTTCTCAAAAAAAAGGCTGTTAAGCCTAGACGAAATGTCTATTTCTTAACAACCTTTAAAGTACTTCTATTTCAGCAAAATCCATTTCGATTGGCGTTTTTCTTCCAAACATGTCTACCAGTACGACAACTTTGCCTTTTTCATTATCAATCGTATCGATGGATCCAATCTGTCCAGCGAATGCTCCCGCAGCCAATTTGACTTTTTGACCCGGTTTCGCATTCAGTTTTTGAACCTGCAACAATCCACATTGTTTCAAAATTGGATTGATTTCATCAGGCATCAATGGAATCGGTTTTGTTCCGCCTCCGCTACTACCTAAAAATCCAGTAACTCCAGGAGTGTTTCGAATAACGAACCAAGAATCATCGGTTACAATCATTTCGATAAAAACATACCCGGGATACATCTTGACCATTTTTTCTTTGGTTGAACCGTCAGCTTTCTTTTCGGTTCTTAATTCTTCTGGAATCATCACTTGAAAAATCAAGTGTTCCATTTCCATGGTTTCAATTCTTCTAAGGATATTGTCTTTCACCGAATTCTCTTTACCGGAATAGGTTTGAACAATATACCATAAACGCTTTGTAGTGTCCATTATTTATCCTTATGGTCTTACAGACTGTAAAGCCATTTGAATAATGGATCTAATGCGAATCCGTAAAGTGTAAAGAGTACCATTAAGAAAACGAAGAAAGCAAATACTCTTGAAGTATCGGTACCGAGTTGCTTTGCGGTTGGCCAAGTTACTTTTTTTAATTCTTGGTAACTAGGTCTGAGGATTGGTAATAACAAATAGATGATGACAAGCGAACCAATCACCATAAGAACTATCCCAACGATGGTTCTTGCCAAATCGGTTTGGAAGAAGAAATCGATAAATCCAATTCCTGAATTTCCTAAAATGGCTGTCAAATCAACAGATCCAAATTTTCCAATCGTGATATAAACTCCATATAAAATTAAGACTGGAGATAACACTGCCAACAACCAGTTTTCAATTGTATATTCCTTTTTAAGAATCTCGAGTACTCTTGAATGTTTTTCTTCAGGAGTGAATTTAGGTCTTTTTTCTACTTTTTCTTTTTTCGCGACTTTCGCTTTTTTTTCAATTTCAGCCATGATAGCCTCCTACTTACTTTCCTTGTGAAGTGTATGTTTTTTGCACTTCTTACAATATTTCATTGCCTCAAACCGAACGGTCCGAGTATTGTCTTTTTTGATTTCATAATTTCTTGATAAGCATTCTTGGCATATCAATATCGCTTTTTGATTCATATTATCAACTCACTTGCTTTATTAAATGTATCAAAAAATGCATTATTTGTCAAGAAAATCATTACGCTAAATGCATTTTTAGTTTCGCTCTGATTCTGTCGATTGCATTATACACTTTTTTAGTGTCGCAATTAAGGAGACTTGCGATATCTTCAATTTCTAGTTCATTAAAAAATTTTTGTTCAAAGACCGTTTTTTCGAACGATGAAAGCAATGAAACGAAATCATCGAAATCCTGTTTTGTAAAATATAGTTTTGGTTGTTCATGAACCTCGTGTTCAACAAGCATGGGTGATTTTTCAGAAAGAAATTTGAAGTATCTTCTCTTCGACCTTACAATCGAAATAAAGCGATTTTCAAGATTCATTTCAAAATATCTGGTGAATGACTTATTAAAAACGGGCTTAAATCTTTGTGCAGAGCGGACCAAGACGATTAATCCTTCTTGGTATGCGTCGTCATATTCATATCCCAGGTTGAATTTAGAAATTTTTTTCGCAATCAACAACTTATACTTTTCTTCCATCAATGAGAGCGCTTCTTCGTTCCCCTCTTGAATCAAGAAAATGATTTCATGGTCATTGTATTTGCGAAAATCCAAATTTATCCCTGCTTTCTTCTTAAAATGTCAAAGATGAGAATTCCTGCACTGACGGAGGCGTTGAGACTATTCATTTTACCGACCATTGGTATTTTAACGTTGAGGTCAGCGTGTTCTTTAATTAGTCTTCTGATTCCAAATCCTTCTGAACCGATAATCAAAACCAAAGGGCGGTCGATAAAAATCTTTTGATAATTTTCTTCTGCCAAAAGATCTGTACCCACAATCCAAAAACCTTCTTTTTTTAGTTTTTCTATGGTTGAAGTTAAATTGACCACTTCAACTACTTTGACATGTTCAATGGCTCCGGCACTTGTTTTAGCAACGGTGGCAGATAATTTTGCGCTTCTGTTTTTCGGAATGATGATGGCATCCACTCCTCCCGCTTCAGCACTTCGAATAATCGCTCCAAGATTATGAGGATCTTCAATTTCATCAAGCATCAATAAAAAAGGATTTTTAGATAGATCGAGAGTTGGAACCAATTCTTCTAAAGAATAAGTTTTATAATCTTCGATTTCAAGTACAATTCCTTGCGAACTTGAAGGAAATAGCCTTCCGAATTCTGATTTTGACAAATACTCAATAGGTATTTGTTTTTGTCTTAACAAAGGCAAAGATTCGTGATGAAAACCTTCGACTAAAATGGCTTTGAATATTTTCTTTTCAGATTTACAGACTTCCAATGCGGGATTCTTCCCATAGATTTGTATACTCATCTTATCACCACTTCCATTATATCATAGTTCATGTGTTTTCTTTTTGAGAAATATTGGCAATTTACAAACAAAAGAACTCAAGAATTATTCCGGAGTTCTTCAATAATCTCTATGCTTTTTTGAATCAAAAATTCGAGTCTATCCAATCGTCCGTCTAGATAAAGATGCCCCAAGAGGCACTCAAATCCAGTAGCTGCACGGTATATCGTCAAATCTGCATTTTTTGGTTTATGGGTTGAAGTGGCATTTCTTCCTCTTTTAAAAGTATCAACCTCAAACTCGGTGAGTTCAGACTCTAAAAGTTTCTGTATTATTTTTGCTTGTCCGTTTGCAGATGTAAACTGAATGGCATATTGATGCAAATCATTTACTTTAGTATGACCTTTTTCAATGAGATGTTTGCGAATAGCCAATTCAAAATATGCATCGCCCAAATATGCTAAAGTCAACCCACTTTGTTGAATCATATGATTCCTTTATCTTGCAAAAGAGCTCTGTACTCGTCCGCTTTTGCAAAGTTTTTTTCAGCTCGGGCTTTTTCCCATTGAGCATATAAGGATTTGTCTTCTTTTGTAAGAGGAGTGTATTCAACTTTAATTCCGAGAATGGACATCATATAGTTCGCAAGAGTCAAAGATTCTTTCAACAAGCCAAATTCCTTTTTTTGTCTTAGAAGCTGGTTGATTAGTTTGATCAGCGCTTGAAGTTCGGTCAAAGCATTCGGTGTGTTAAAGTCTAAAGACATCGCCTCATCAAATCTTGTTCTTAACCCAACCAAGGTAGAGTCGATGACCTTGCATTCTTCCAACTCATCTGAAAGATCAAGGGTTCGATTCAAAGAAGACATCGTATTAAACATCTTATCAAGTTCTTTGGCGTAAGTTTCCAGGTGATCATAACTGAAATTCAGTGGTGAACGATAATGGGTGGCCAGCAAATATAGTCTAAAAGAGAGGGGGTTTCCTGGTAAGTCTTTGACCCATACTACTTTTCCTTCGCTTTTGCTCATCTTTCCTTCTGCATCCATGCTGAGTCTTCCGTTATGCATCCAAAAATGTGCAAGTTCATGATGGTTGGTCGCAATTGATTGCGCAATTTCATTTTCATGATGAGGAAAGACCAAATCGGATCCTCCACCATGAATGTCTATTTTTTCATGAAACAGATGGTCAATCATCACACAACATTCAGTGTGCCATCCCGGCCTTCCGCTTGAATAGTCGCTATTCCATGCAATACCGGTTTCGGTATGCTTCCATAAGGTAAAATCTAATGGGCTTTCCTTTTTAAGATTGACTTCAACTCTGGCTCCACTAATCAAATCATCCAGTTTTCGATTGGAGAGTTTCCCGTATTCATCTACTTTCGAAACACGAAAATAGACGTCTCCATCCACTGCATATGCGTAGCCTTTCTTCACCAAATTGTCGATATATGCAATGATTTCCTGAATGAAATCCGTGACTCTCGGTTGCAAGTAATCCGTATAGCATCCCAAAGAGCGAAGGTCATTTAAAAATGCGTTGATGAAGAAATTACTGACGTCTAGTTCTGTTTTCCCTTCTTCGATGGCCTTTAAGATAATCTTGTCGTCAACATCCGTAAAATTGGACGCAAACAATACATTGTATCCTTGTGCCTCAAAATACCTTCTAACGGTGTCAAAAACAACAACGGGTCTAGCATTTCCGATGTGAATGTAATTGTAAACGGTGGGTCCACAAACATAAATGGAAACTTGGTTTTCATGGATTGGGACAAACTCTTCCAAAGAAGATGTATAGGTATTGTATATTTTCATTTCATACATCCTTTCTCTCTCCATCATATTATATGAGAAAAGAACCATTTTTACAAGAGGATTCAAAAGAGACAAGTATCTGTTTTTGTATTCTATTTGTAAAAAAAGAACACTCAAAGTGTTCTTTTCCCGGCTAATCTACAGTTTTTATCAATTATAATTTTTCGATATTTGCAGCTTGAGGTCCTCTTGCTCCATCAACTACGTCGAAGCTAACTGCTTGACCGTTTTCTAAAGCTTTGTACCCGTCGCCTTTGATTGCTGAATAATGTGCGAAAATATCTTTGCCATTTTCATCAGTGATAAATCCATAACCTTTTTCTGCGTTAAACCATTTTACTGTTCCGTTCATTTGTTTCTCCTTAAAATATTTTTGATACTAAAAACATTATACAATGCATCTTTTTAAAATGCAAGCCAAATTTACTCAAAGGTGCTGAATATCTCATTATTTTAGCATTTCTTCATTGTCTTCAGAGTCCTCTTGGAAGTCCACTTCTTTGATGGTTTCAAATTTGGAAGTGATTTTATCGACTCGATTGTTCACGGTATCGCTCTGTTTTGTCAAACCCTGAATGTTGGTATTTAACTTCTTCCATTCTTGATCAAATAGACGGAAATCTTTTTGTAAAAGAGAAATTTGTTTTCTAATTTCCTTTGAATTTTTAGATATTTCGTAATCCTTAATCAAAGCATTAAAACTTGAAAATAGAGGAATGACGGTTGAAGGAGAAACAATGGTTACTCGTTTCTCTCTCGCATATTCAATAACATTTAATAATTTTGAATGAAGAAGGGCTAGAATTCCATCACTAGGCACGAACATCAATGCAAATGGTGCTGTTTTTCCAGGGATGATGTATTTAGATGATATATCTGTAATATGTTTTTTCACTTCCATACCAAAAGAAGAAATTAATTTGGATTCCTCGTCCTTAGATAACTCATTGTTATCAAGTAATTTAGAATAGGATGAAAAAGGAAATTTCGAGTCAATAGCAAGCATTCCGTTAGGTTCGGGCATAAAAACAACCGCATCCGCTCTGACAGATTCTTGTTTTCCTACTGGTTCCTTGATTGTGAATTGTGTACGATATAATTTAGGATTATCTCCAAAAACGCTATTCAAGATTTGGTTCAGTTGATATTCACCGAATGAACCTCTGGCTTGATTATTGCTTAATATATTTTGAAGTCCAATCATTTCAGTAGAAAGTCCCTCAATTTTTTTCTGAGCATCATCGATGACTTTAACTCTTTCGGCAATTTGGACAAAAGTCTGGTTGGTTTCACTGAATCCTTTAGACAAACGTTCTTCTACTTTTTGATTGATTTGCATCATCTTTTCATTGATTTCTGCGGTCAATCCTTTGAAATCGAACGATAGTTTTTCATTGATTTTGGTTTGAAATTCTCCTAGGGCGTTATTTACATTGATTCGAAATTCGGTAATGTTCTCTCCGGATTTCGAAGCAGACTCCATCAGTTGTTTATTCACACCATTATTAAATTCAATCATTGATTCAAAGAGCGATTTTGTCATCGCTGTTTTAATCTCTTCAACTTCTTTTCGAAGCGAATCCTCAAGCCCTTCAAAATGATCTTCCAAATGAACAGAACCCTGTTTTTTGAAATAGACAAGGACAATGAATGTCAAACTCACGGCTAACAAAAGTACACTGATAATTCCTAAAATTTCTGGTAACGACATAGTATTCTACCTTTCTAGAAAATTGGGCTGAATAAATTGAATAATCCTTGGATAATTCTCTTCATCAATCCTTGTTTTTTCCATTTTTCAAGTATGATTTCATCCGATTTCGTCAAATCGTTTTCGAATGACTGAACCAGTTTACTGATTGCCTCATTTTGAAATACTCCGGTAACTTCAAAATTGAGGTGGAAGCTTCTGGGATCGAAATTGACGCTTCCTACACTTCCGATTTCGTCGTCGATTATCAAAATCTTTGAATGAACAAAATGATTTCTATACTCATAAATCTTTACTCCCATTGTCAATAATTGCTCGTAATATGATTGAGTTGCGAAACCGACCATCACATAATCATGAAGCCCTGGAACAAGAAGTTGGATTTGAACTCCGCTCTTCAAAGCAATTTTGATGGCACTCATTACTTCTGGCTCGATGATTAAATAAGGAGTGACTATTTTAATCGACCTTTTTGCCCTGAACATCATTTTAATATATACATCTCGAATTAATCCGTTTTCAAAATCTGGCCCAGATTCGAGGACCGAAAACATTCCTGGAAAGTGTTCGTCTGATTTATCCATCTTGTAATCCAATACCTCGTTACTTATATAATACCAGTCTTTGATGAAAACATTTTGAATCGATGTCACACCGTTTCCTATAATTAAAATGTGAGTATCTCTCCAAAATCCAAATTTAGGCGATTCATGATTGTATTCGTCTCCTAAATTCATTCCGCCCATAAAACCAATATGTCCGTCAATAATAGTAGCTTTTCTATGATTTCTAAAATTAAGATTACTATTCATCATAGAAACCGACTGAGGATCAAAAGCTAAAAACTTGACACCGGATTCCTTCAAAGAATTCATATAGTTCTTGTTTAGGTGTTTGTTGCTACCAAAGTGATCATAAATCAGTCGGACTTCAACACCTTGTTGTGCTTTGTTTTTCAGGATGTCGAGAATTTTTCTTCCAATATTATCGTTTTTTACAATATAGAACTCCATAAGGATGTAATCTTTGGCTAGTTTCAATTCATGTGCCAGTCTTGGGAAAAACTCATCTCCATTATTTAGCACTTCAACAAAGGTGTCATCTTCATAAACGCTCCGTCCGGAAGTCTCATGAATATATTTGAATATTTCTCCGTACGGGTGTTCTTCATATTTCGGAAACGTATTTTCTTCAAGTCCCAAAAATGCTTTGGAAGCGATGAGAGGTCGTGTTTTATAAAACTTTCTAGTCGCAAAATCTCTTGCAAAAAAGATGTAAAGCAAGATTCCGAGCAATGGATTCATCAAAATGATAATAATCCAGTGGCTTTTATTGTATGCGTATGTTTGTTTGAGTAAAATTCGAACAGCAATGATCAAAGCAATTAACCAAAGAAATGCTTCGGCAATATAGAGGATAATTCCTCTAGGAAATACTTGGTTTAGGGAGGATATGTAGATATATTGCAGAAGCGAAATCGTATAAACAAACGTTGCTAATATAAAAAGTGCAACTAAAATAAATATTCGTTTCATAATATCCCTCCTCACTCTCTATTTTACCACATAACGATGAGTTTATGGAGGGTTAGAAAAAGAAAATGCAAGCCGCATTTTCTATATTTTTCTTATGAACATTTTTACCTATAAAAACCGTTTCATGAATCGAACAAATGCAAACAACCCAATTCCCGCCAAAGAAAAGTAAATCATTCCAAGACTAGCAATATTTCCACACGCTGAACTCATATGAATAGCATCCCCCTTTCAAGAATTTAAATATAATTTACTTTATCATAAATTTAATATTGATACAAGGGGTTGAAAAAAAGGACGAAAATATCTCGTCATCAAAAAATTAAAAATTATTCTATTAATTCGATATCGCTATGATTTAACAAACTACCTTGGTCATATTGAAGTTTATATAGTTGATAATAATGGCCTTTATGTTTTAGTAACTCTTGATGATTACCTTCTTCGATGATTTTACCTTTTTGCATAACAATAATCTTGTTGGCATGCTGAATCGTCGACAATCTATGAGCAACGATAATCATTGTCGATATATTCATCATTTTGCTTAAGGATTCTTGAATTAATTCTTCGGTTTCAGTATCGATATTTGCAGTAGCCTCATCTAAAATCATAATAGAAGGTTTATGAACCAAAGTACGTGCAAAGGACAACAATTGTCTTTGACCTGCTGAAAAATTGTTACCTCTTTCTCTCACCGGTTCATCGTATTTTTTTTCTAACTTATTGATGAACCAGTCGGCATTTACATAATGACAAGCATCAAGAATTTCTTGATCTGAAATTTCATCGTTTTTAAGTCTTATGTTAGATTCAATCGTTCCGGAAAACAAGAACACATCTTGAAGCATTTGCCCAACCTTTTTCCGGAGGGATGATAGTTTGATAGACCGGATATCTACGTCATCAATTAATATTTGACCTTTTTGAATATCATAATTTCGTACAATCAATTGAATGATGGTTGTTTTCCCTGACCCGGTTGCACCAACCAAAGCCATGGTTTCTTTTGGCTGAATAACAAAAGAGACGTCTTTCAATACCCAATCGCCTTCATTATAGGCAAACCATACATTTTTGAATTCGATTTTTCCCTTTAGAGAAGCCATTTCTAGAGCATCTTCTTGATCTTGAACGGTTGGAACGGTATCCAAAATGTTGTATATTCTCTCTCCAGATGTAAATGCTGATTGCAAGACATCGAACTTTTCCGCAAGATCTTGGATTGGTCCAAAGAATTTAGAGATGTATTGCGTGAACGCAAACAAAATACCAAAGGTAATGACACCTGACATGACATCAAGAGACCCTCTCCAAAAAATGATGACCAAAGAAGCAACATACAACAAGTACATGAACGGTCTATATAAACTAAAAGTCAATGTTTGACGAATATAACTTCGATTCAACACTACGTTTTTATCTTTGAATTCCTGGAACTTCTTTTCTTCGCGGTTAAAGATTTGAATTAATTTCATTCCTGATAAATGTTCAGAAAGAAATCCGTTAATGACAGATACATTCGCTCTAACTTTTCTATAAGCGGATCTTGAATACTTTCTAAAGATATAGGATGAAACATAGATGAAAGGAACAATAATTAATAATAATAAAGTTAATTTGAAATCCATCACAAACATGATGATGAATACAACGACAATCGTAATGATATTTCTAAATAGGTTAATGATGACATCTGTATAAAGCTGATTAAGAGTATCGGTATCGGATGTCACTCTGGTGACCAGTTTTCCAATTGGAATTTTATTATATTGAGAGATGGACAAGGTTTCAATGTGATTAAAAACATCTTTTCTAATGTCATATATGATTTTTTGACCCGTGGTTTGAAGTAAGATGGATTGTTTATAGGAAACGAAAGTTGAGATGATGAGCACACCAAAATAAAGCAATACGATGACAATGATTCTCGAAAAAACAATGTTTTCGTTTCCGAGTTCATCGATAACTTTCGCCATAAACAAAGGACCAATTAAGTCTAGACCTACGACAATAACGACCAAGAAAAAAGCAACAACTAATTCCTTTATAAAAGGTTTGGCATATAGTAATAGTCTTTTTACAATCGTTGAATCTTTCATGGTGCGAACGGTATCGATATCAGCAAAATTCCTAGGCATCTTCGTCACCCCTCTCGATTTCAGATTCGAGTTGTTGACGTATGACCATAGCTAAATATTCTTTTGAAGAGGAAAGGAGTTGCTGATGAGTTCCAACTGCTTTAATCTTACCTTCTTCAAGGAAAACAATTTTATCAGCATTCTTAATTGTTGAAATTCGGTGTGCGATAATGAGTGTTGTTTTGCCTTTACGTAACTCTCGTAAATTTCCTAAAATTTCTTCTTCGGTTTTCGTGTCAACCGCACTAAAGGAATCATCCATAATCAGAATATTCGGGTTTTTTAGAAGAGCTCGAGCAATGGATATGCGTTGTTTCTGTCCTCCCGAAAGAGTCACTCCTCGTTCTCCAACCATGGTATCATAACGCTCTGGAAAGTCATTTATATTATCATGGACATCGCTATATTTGGCCATTTGCTCAATCAAATCAGAATCTGCAATATCTAGCGCAAATGATATGTTGTTCTTAATGATATCAGAAAAAATAAAGTTATCTTGAGGAACGTATCCGATTGAATCTCTTAGCTGTTTAATTCGGATTTTCATGATGTCAACCCCATCGATATAAAGGGATTCCGGGTTCAAATTATATAGACGTAACATCACATCCACAAGCGTTGTTTTACCGGAACCTGTTCTGCCAACGATTCCTACTGTCTGTCCTTTTTCTACTTCGAAATCGATATCTTCTAATACTAATTTATCTGAACCGGGATAGGAAAACGAAAGATGATTGAACTTGATTTTACCTTCGGTTTTCGGAATTTCGATGGCTCCTACTTCATCTTTTATTTCAATTGGAGTATCTAGAAACTCATTGATTCTTTGTAAAGAAGCTTTTGCTTGAGAGTGCATGTTAATCAATCTTCCAACTGCCATCATTGGCCAAATCAATGCTCCAAAATAAGCAATGTATACTGTCAAGTCTCCAATCGAAAAGTCCGATGAAGCTGTCTTATAAACTAAATATCCGCCGACGCCTAACATCATAATTCGGATCATTGTAATAAACATTTCAATCGAAACATGTAGCAAGGTAGAAGCTTTAATGAAGGATACGTTTTTCTCTTGGTTATCTTTGTTGATAGCAGCAAACGCTCTGATTTCTCTAACCTCGTTAACGAAAGCTTTGACCACACTGATACCGTAAAAGTTTTCTTGAGTGAAGTCTGACATGTTTTCAAACGCTTTTTGTTTTGCTTTAAATTTACGACCGGTTATTTTAGATACAAATGTAGCAATAACCGCAATCATTATAACAGGTACAATTGCAAACAAAGTAATGGTTGAATCCAATTGATACATCTTGAAAAATGCTAAACCACCCAAAGCAAATATATCGAAAGTAATCATGATTCCTGGGCCGAAAGCCATCCGGACAGCATTTAAGTCATTAATGAAAAGAGCCATCAATCCACCAGATTTTTTTCCTTGGTAGTAATGTTGGCTTAATTTTTCTGCATGAGAAAACATCATATTCCTTAGTTCAAAGTCAATTCTTCTAGAAGTACCGAATATAAAAATCCGCCAAAAGAATCTTCCTACAATGATGACTAGTCCTATCATAATCAATCGGATCATGTGATCTTGAAGTGCGACCGCAGTCAAAGTGGAATATTCAAGTCCCTCAATAATGCTACCGGTAATCTCCGGAATAATCAATTGTGCAAAGTCGACCGTGATGAGTGCAGCAATCCCTAAAAGAAAGAAGAATCCGTATTTTAGGTAGAACTGATTTACGTGTTTTCCAAATATCATGGACTTCCTCCTTTGAAATTGAGCATAATTTATTTTACTTTAAATTGATAGAAATTACAATTTTTAAATCGAAAAAATAAATAAAATAGATTTTCATTCATAAATATATTAAATATTTGTAAGATTGGACCGTTAATAAAAAAACCGTCTATTCCTACTTGATTCGGAATAGACGGTCATAATTATGTTGTGTCTGTGTTAGTTCCAATAACACAGTGGTGAATTTCTTTTATTACGATCATTCAATGACTATGATACGTAATCCCAGCCTTCAATAGTAAGGG
>Ga0180007_10001155_pt1 | contig 37769 bp, 21 predicted proteins | sample MM_PC_MetaG_FD_121122 | JGI IMG/M metagenome (GOLD analysis project Ga0180007, IMG submission 121122) | Groundwater microbial communities from the Aspo Hard Rock Laboratory (HRL) deep subsurface site, Sweden - MM_PC_MetaG | ecosystem: Environmental > Aquatic > Deep subsurface > Groundwater... | reverse complement strand
TGTCATTGTCCGTCTCCTCTCGTTTGATTAAGATTATTGAGGAGAGAAAATCAGTTCTTCCGTATGCTTATGTCAGGAATTCCCCACCGCTTTCTGATGAAGAATTATAGTCTGCGACAATTAATACAGCAATCGCGATATCCTTATTCCTTTTGTTCGTCTTGATCATGGTCTACAATCTTTATAGCCCGCCGAACGAAATAATCACCGGGGCGAAAAAGGAAAGCCCGGTTGATTGGTTTGTTATGGGATCATTTCCATTTTTTTATTCTATGTGCGCCTTAGCCGTTTGGAGAGCAATATCTTTATCCTTTGTAAACAACCACCACTTCATTTTTGATGAATGAATGCCTGCTTTCTTGTCTTGACCTCTACAGTAATACCAGTGCCCAAAGCGTTCGACCGTAGAAAAGGGATGATTTTCTGTACAGAGAAGCCCGCAAGGATTAATCTCTTCAAAAAAAATAGTTTCATCTGGGACTTCATCATAAGACATATCTGTAGGCAATGCGATTTGAGATACATCCACGTTCTCTGCTTCCTTTTTATCCAGCCAGTCTGAAATTTTCATTTGATTTTTTCTCCTTCAGAAATCTAATCACCAGCGCAGTTCTCAACGGACTCTCTGCAGGAATTTCGATACCGCTCCTCTTTTGGCGCTGCAGGCTTTCAGCCGCCGGGGGTTGCAGAAGAGTTTCGCCAGGGCAATGCCGGTGAGAAAACCGCCCACATGGGCTGCAAAAGCGACACCGCCCGTCTTGCTGTCGATTGTGAACATGGCGCTGACAACCTGCAGCAGAAACCAGTATCCCAGCATGAAATAGGCGGGCACCACAACACGGAAGAAAAAAAAGCCGAGAAACACCAGCATATGGACAGGTGCTTTCGGATACAGCAGGGCATAAGCGCCCATAACGCCACCGATGGCGCCGGACGCCCCGATCATCGGCAAGGAGCTTGCCGGGCTGGAGAATAACTGCACCGCCATGGCACCGAATCCGCAAAGCAGGTAAAAAATGATAAATCTGACGTAGCCCATGGCATCTTCAACATTGTCCCCGAAAAGCGCCAGAAACCACATGTTGAATATGATGTGCAGCCAACCGCCGTGCATGAACATGGAAGTGAGGGGAGTTAGCAGGTTTAACTTGCTCTGGACGATACAGGCAAGTCCGCTGCCCAGATAGATATCTGTTCCCGGTTTGAGATAGCCTAATAATTCACCGGGAATCAAACCGAACCGGCAGATTGATTCCGCAAGTTTGGGATTCATCCCCAGTCCCTGCAACCATATCCAGGAAACCACATTAAGCCCGATAATGGTAAAGGTGGCGAAGGATGTATGGAGACGCGGATTATCATCGCGGATTGGAAACATAAAACATCACCCGGAGTCCTTGTTGACCGTTTTGTCACACCTGCATTGCTATCAACAAAATGGCTCCAGGGCAACCTGTTTTCGATATCCCCTCTTATTTTCCGGCCACAATTTCGAGTCAATATCTCCCTAAATCTTAAACTGGTGGGTCAACAGTTCCAAACAAAGTTGTCTTCAGGCAAGGGTCTTCCCGTATTTTGTTTCAAATCCTGGGGCGTATAGTAGGGAGACAGTTTGACTTCGAATGGACAGTAGTAAGACTAAGCTGGGACTTGTTGCTCTTATGATAATCTTCGATTTGGCAATTTTAAGGGTTGAACGACCGCAACACTGACAGATTTTAGCTCAGCGGAAATTTGTTCTGCGTGATTGCGCTCGTTAGGCAATGATTTGAAAAACAGACATGGCCGGAGACTAAGCATGAGTTGGGTGTCGCTACTCATTTTTCGTAACCCCATTGAAATACGTGCGCTCATACCTCCCATCACTCGACTCATGGCGCAGCAAGACGCGCGTTCTAATTTCAAACTTACCATAGTGTTCTTCAAATTTTGTTCGGGCAACATCCGAGATCAGGACAACATGGCCGCGCCCGGAACGTTCCTTGTCGCTGTTTTCTGGATAGCAAACACCGTCCATCCAGATGAACGTCTTGGCCACTAATTCTCCATCATCAGCATGAATGTCGAACGGCCGAGACTTAGAGCGCTTCCAGCCGAACTCGTTCAGCACGTTGTTGTTGAGCGTTAAGGTTGTCTGACGAAGGTCGCCATACATGAGATCATCAATCGTGCACAAGATTGTGTGATCACGCTCCTTTAGCATCATACCAAGGTGCCCAAGATCTGTGATCCCCGGCATGCCAAATAGATTATCATCTGGATTACAGGTCCAAGCGACATCAGGTAGTGATGTGCGAATGACAGAACACTTTTTCCAGTTGCCTACAAAAGCAAACTCTGCTTGTTCAGCGAGCACGAACCAACTGTCAACAACAGGCACAAAGGTGTTTTCTGGCCCCCACTGGAGCCATGCGTCAGCATCAATCTTACAGTGATCCATTTTTGGAAGAGCCGCGGGAAGAATCCAATCGGGCCGCGGTTCTATCGGGATTTGGTAATTCGCGAAATGCGCGCCTCCGAGATCTGACCAGATCAGCCGAAGAACGCGGAGATCGATATGAGATGCCCGCGTCAGTTCTTCGATCACTCTTCCAAGAGCCCTGATGGCAAAGTACGGCATCAATCGTGCATACGGAAATCGGAGATCTAGACTCTTTAGGTTGATCTCTAGCTGTTTCTCGGCTGGCGGACCGAATGCGTCCTCACCGCCGGCCTTGCGCATAAATTCAGCGCAGCGTCTTCTGATGGCCTCGATTTCAATACCCGATGAGCGTGAGACCATCTTGATCTCGTAGCCGAGCACAGTTGTCCAGTACCAGGGGTCGTCGATCCAGAATTTTGATCCAGGTTCTATGCCTGCTGGGAGCTCAAACTTCTCGGCATTTTCATCTCCCAACACTGCGAGCTCATAGAATGCGGGCAGTTCCTCGAAAGGCACATCAAATTCTACGTTAAATCGGTGCAGGATATTGCGTGCAACGTAGGTAACGACAGCATCACCAGAAAGAGATAAACCCCTTGCGTACTTAATGAGAAGGTCTTTGCAATCTGGCTCGTCAACCAGCTTCCACAAAATGGCGGAGATCTCGCGGTGGAACCTTTCATCACGTACCAATATCTCCGCCAATACTTCGAAGAGCTTCAGTCCATCCGCTTGGACTGCGATCCTAAGCAGGCTTTCGCGAAGTCGATCCGTGAGCAAAAAGCAGAGGAGAGAAAATCCAGTTCGAAATATATGACCTATTAGCTCTTCCTGTGATGATACATCTGCAAGCGTTTCCACTGGTTTAGTGGCGACATACTCGCGGTAGACAGACAAGTGCTCTTGTGTCTGCAACCACACCTCATCCCAGGCCGCCTCAGGGGCAACGAGATCGAATATCTCATCCAGGTAAGGGAGCGACATTTGTGCTGAAGCCCTACCATGGGCAAAATCGTCAACGAGCAAGGCGAAACCTTCCGCTTGGCTCGCCTCACCTTCTCGCTTATTGCGAAGTTTCTGGAAGGCGATCTTTTCTCCTCCGAGCCAGATAGACCAGCTTCCGGTTAGAGCCAGTTTCTCGGCAAGCACATAGATTTCATCGGCTTTCTTAGTTGCGCCAAGATCCATAAGGCGTGATGTTGCGGCAATAGCGAACTTCGCGTCCTCTAGAACAATAGGGCGCTCATTTAAGAACACCACCAATTCATCCAGCGATGTCGTCTCGAGTAATTCCGAAGCTCTTCGTGCGTAGGAGTAATCAACATGTCTTCTCCCGTATTGCGCAACGCCATCGCTCACCGCAACTAATGCAGGAAGAGACTGAATCTGTTTGAGTGCCTTTTCGGATTCATCGAAGGGAGACGAAGATCCGCCTTCACTCGGCCCTTCATCACGAATGTCGCGGAGCTCATGTTCAGCCCGCTCTAAGGCGCAATCAAGCGTACCGTTCTCGCTAATAGACACCTTCTTAAGATGTGAGAGAAGTGCGGCCTCAAAAGATGTATCTGCATACAGCTGTGCGCACCTGATAAAATCGCACTCTGCCTCTTCTCTCACAACTTCCGGCAATCGCAGATAAATCGGTCCGATTGCCTCATAGGCTTTGTCACCGGCAAAGGGAATTACAAGCCTACAGTAAAGAGTAAAGCATTGATGTGCCAGGTCAGGGCACAAAAGCACGATGCCATGAAGTGTCGCGGCAACGATATCGGCCCAGTTTACAAGACCGGTTCCGATTAGGCGAGAGATGATTCCCGCGCATTGTTCTGGGGCCAGAGCGGCATTTTTTAGTAGACCATATGTGATGCGATGACCGGTATCGCTTCCTTCAGTATCGGAGAGCCCGATGACGAATTGCGCAAGCTGCGCAGCGAACTCACCAGCCCGTTCGGGGGCGGTACGACAAGCACGCTCAAAGGCTTCATTCCAGAATACATATTGCGGTTCCTTCTTGGCAGCAAGCCAGTATCCGCAGGTGTCGTTGTGTATTAAAGAGAGTTCGGCCTTCGCTTGATCAATGGCATCGATTTCAGCCAATGCGGTAGCGAGGTCTACGCGCAGTTCAACTGCAGAGTGCGGTGTGTACTCGGCCTCAATAAGGTCTTCGAGGTACCTTACCCTTCGAATCGCCTTACCTTGGTCGCCATCGGCATCATAGACCTCCTTGGCAAAGGCCAGCCTAAACGGGCTAAAACGAGATATGCGGTTGTTACCTCTTGTATAGAGTCGTTCTACATGCTCCTCAAGCGCCCGCAGAGTGTTATCACCGTTCAGTGCGGCAATTCTAACAAGCGTTTTCGCAAACCACGCAAGGCTACTGGCAGCAAGTGGTTCAAAGGAATGATGTTTCTCTCCCGAGTCAGCATGAGCTAAAAATAGACACGTCTTTATGATCTCCTCTATCACAGGAACATCTGACGGATCGTTAGCCTTTTCCAGCTTACCCTGGAGGCGACCTAATCGGATGACGTATTCGAGAATCTTATTTTGGAATTCATCCTTCTCCGAGGCTTCAAACAGAACGTCTTTGCCGAGATGCTCGCTCAGCCTAGCAACGGAAAAAGTACTAGCGAACAGATATTCCGCCCTCTCGCGAAAATTGTAATCACGAAAGTGTTTGGACGCGCGCAAGTGAACATTCGCGATAAACTCTCTCGCTAGATCAGGATCTCCTAGCTCAAAGGCTAATCGAGCGCATACACGGCAATTTGGAATGCTTAGCTCATCAACTTGTTTTTGCAAGCGCGCAAGTAACGTTTGAGTACGCTGCTTGTCTCCTGAATCATTCAGGTCATTAGCAGCTTGAGTGAGGAGTGATGTTTTTGCCTGATCGTTTAGACCTATTTTCGTACAGAGTTCATCGATATCTGTAGAAGGATCATCGTATAGAACGCCGCGCGCAAGAACGAACTTCAGGTCGTCCGTCGGGTTGTGCTGAAAGTGATCATCAAAAGGTAACCCCTGCACAATCTCGATGATGTTTTCGATGGCACGAAAGCGATGCGCACGCTCGATCCAATCATAGAACCACTCTAGTTCAGGGGTGTGGATCGTCTGGTTATAGTGTCCGAAAAAATACTCAGCCGGTTCGATCACTTCAAAGAGCGCCCGAGCACGAACAATATCTCCTTGTTTATACAGCCTATCGAGGAGTGCGAATGCCCCGTCAGTTCGCTTGCCATTAGCGAGCGCGATCTCGAAAGCGTGGTCCTGCTCTTCAAAAGCAAGGTATGTCTGTACAAGGTCCAGTTGACTGATAGCTTCAAGGCGATAGTCGATCTCTTTTTCTGCCATTATCAACTGAACAAGCTTAGGTAGCTCACTTTTGTCTTCAATCGCTCCATATGCCAGGCGCAGGTCAATGTAGATATCCTTGCCGGGGCGGAATTCTTTGAGATGTCCTCGGAATAGTGCCGGTGTGGCCAAGTTCTTGACGACCTGCTTGTCACCAGCCCGGGAGCGATAACGAAGCTCAAGCCAGTGCTGATCGCTATTGCTGTCCGCCTTAGCTGCAATCTCGGCCAGTTCAGAGTAAAAGGTCTTATCAATGGCAGGATCATCTAGACCAAAGCGCTTTCTTGTTTCGCGCCCAAGAAAGACACGAAAGCTGTTGTGAAAGATGCTCCATTTTCCTTTCTTGAGGCCGGACAACAAAAAACCAGCTTTCTTGCGAACGCTCTCAACAGCTGCGTCATTGACAATGCTGGCGAGCTCGACCGAAGATATACTGTTGTCACCGCGCGCAAGAAGGGCGAGTACGTGCTTTGCGTCTTCATCCGGATCGAGGGCTTCCCAGACGCGCTCATACATCTGCTCAACGCTGGTGCCAATCTCACCGGACGATAAGAGACGATCGGCCTCCTCTTCGCTTTTAGTTTCTGAGAGTTTTTTTATGTAGTAGTGGGCAACGAGAGGGTGGCCTTTGCAGACAGCGAACAGCGCTTGCCTATCAACATGCCCTGGTAATTCAGCCTTTTCCGCCATATCAAAGATGGCTGTTTTCGGTAAAGGCGCCATATTAATACGCCGATCTGCGGCTGAGGCTTGTTGAACAATGCTCCGGGCTAGCCCATTGAGTTCTAGGAACTGCGATCCCAGAATTAACAGAACTCCTTCGGGAATGCTATGCGGAAGAGGCAGGATAGAAAGAAGGTTGTGCTGCGGGCTTTCTTCTCGTTGAATGTGATCAAGTCCATCAACGACTATCAGGGTCTTCTGGCCCTTTTCATGGAAAAGATCGCGAGCCTCTTCCAGTTGTTTTAGGAACTCTTCGCGAAGCTGATCTTCGTCAGCAAATCGGGCACGAGAGAAGCCGAGCTTACTTAACGCAAAGGTGACATCGTTCAGAAAATCGGTGGCTTCAGCCCTACCAAGACCGTGGCGCTCGTCAGGCAGAAAAGCGAGATATCTCGCAACGCCGTAGTCCGGTGAAATAGTAATTGCTCGTTGTAGCGTCGTCGATTTTCCTATACCTGGCGGACCGATAAGACTGATGTAGCCAGAGTTGTGTTCGTTGATCGCTTTCTTAAGTGCTTCTTCGACAGTGGGATTAACTTGCACATCGCGATAAAGCGGAAAATTATGGTAAGCACGGAGTCCGGCGATACGATTCCAGCCAAGCTTGTCAATGAGCTCTTGCTCAGGCCAGGCCTTCTTTGTGCTGCGATTTGCAACAATCTCTGGCAGCAGGTGTTTAATCTGCTGAGCTTTTTTCACGGCATAGGAATCAAGCGTATCTATCTGCCGCCTAATGATTTCTCCCTGATCATAGAACTTCAGCTGACAAAACATCTCGAAGAATTGATCTTCTTTCAGCGTGGACGCTGCAATAAGCTCGCGGATAAAAGAGGCCCACTCGGACCCTAGAAGAACTTCCCTGCTGAGCTCAGCATCGGGATCCGCGAGGTAGGAGAGCAGATGTGCACTATGTCCCACATCGCCGAGATCTTTCTTGTCATTGGTGGAAGGGTATCCGGGCAAGACATAGCGGATGCAGATCCTTTTGTCGGGATATTCTTCGCGAAGCGAAATCCAGCTTTTTGCGATCTCCTCGATGAGCCCATTGCTGACAAGCTCCGTCTTTAACCGAAAAGGCTCTGGGAAGGTCTGAGATTTGACCTGATAGGCTAGCAAGTCATGGCCGCTGAAGACGACGAGGTCATCAAGGATGCCTGCCGCGTAATCACATACTGAGATTGCGTCAAGCCGGTTATCCTGCATAAGGCGCAGGAGCGTGCTGGCCGAGAATTCGTATTGGACGAAATAGCCCCTAATGGCGTTTTGTTCACCAGAGGCTGGCGCATGCTTTTTGGTCATCTACTTGAATATCTTCCCTACTGTTCTCTATTTGCAACACTGTGCCAGCATAAACTTTGGCATTGCCCGCGAAAGTCTAAATAGAAGAAGGCGTTAATAAATAGGTATCATTATCTAGCGCGAGATAATATCAAACCATCATTGGACATCAAATTCATGGGACACAACTCCTAAGCACTTCCCAAACCAAAACATGCTCCCACTATTCTCCTTACGGCAAGGAATTGCAATGAAATTAATAATTGAGAAAATACAGGAACGGGGCATGAGGTAGTTGATGATGGAGGCTGAAAACGAAAAAAAAGAGTTCACTTTCAGCCCTCTTCCATTGAGATTTGTCATGGCAAGAAAAATTCCTGTCAACAATACAGCAAGTTAACCTTCTTCCTGAGTATACGTAACGAGCGGCCGGGCAAGGTCTGAAATTTCCTGACTCGATGCTTCTCAGGGCATCGGCAAAAGATTCTCTTCCTAACACAAAACCGAATACCCGATAATGTTTCATTTGCTGCCTTAAATCACTCAAAAAACCCTCAAAAAACCTTATTCCCAACCCTTGACCGGGTATTTTTTTGATGTTAAATGAAACAAAACTTATGAATTGTTTCAGGTGATAATATGGCAAATTTTTTCCCGGAAATGTCCCTTTTTGATGAAAACGGTAAGCGGCTCTATCTTACCGACACGGAGCGCAAACTTTTTCTCGAAGCATCCAAAAGCGAAAACAGAGAGAACCGGGTTTTCTGCTCTGTCCTTCATTACACCGGCTGCCGACTTTCTGAAGCACTGGAACTTACCCCCCGGCAAATCTCCATTCAAGACCAGGCGATAATTATCAGGACCCTCAAAAAACGAAAGCACGACAAACAGGGGAGGGAGAAAAAACCTCAATTTCGCTCTGTTCCCGTGCCTTCCAGTGTGGTTAATTTTTTTGATTTAGTGTTTGATCTTCGGCGCCGGCAGCAACGGAATAATGCCCAGCCCTTTTGGAATATGAGCAGAACAACCGCATGGCAAATGGTAAAAAAGGTTATGGACCGTGCCGGGATCAGCGGCCCCCAGGCCACACCTAAAGGCCTTCCATGGCTTCGGGGTTGCCATGGTCACAAGCGAAAGCCCTTTACCCCTCCACATTCTGGCCGATCTCATGGGCCACTCTTCGACGGCCACAACGGAAATTTATACGCGGGTCCTTGCCGGCGAAAAGCAAAAAATGGTTTTGCAAGCCTGGAAAGGATAAAGGGGACCGCCTTGTTTTTGGAATATTTTGACTATTAAACATGCTAACCAAAGCTCTTTGTTGATATCTGTGAGGGGCGGGGTAGTGTTGGATCAGTACCTTCAATTCTATTTGTTGGTTCACACACATAACTCACCTGTTTTTTTCAAATCACATCAATTTCTACTTATTCCTGTCTAATCAGGTTAAATCAGATTGACAAAGCATTTTATCAATTTCTATAATGCGTTAGGTATCTTGCCAAGAACAAGCCTTCAGGAGCGCTTAATATGGAAAATCGCTGGTTATCCGTTGAGGAAATAGCCAAATACTTAGGTGTCAGTAAGGACACCATTTACAACTGGATCAACGGAAAAAATATGCCTGCCCATAAAATTGGCCGTTTATGGAAGTTCAAGCGTGAAGAGATTGATGAGTGGGTGAAATCCGGGGGAGCCACGGAAAGTGACAAATAGTAAATATCAAATGTCATTTACAACGGGTGGCCTTTTTTTTAATGAATCACTTCAGGTCGCTGAGTTGTTTAATGAAACTGGTAATTGGCAGAAAACCCGTGACCAAGTTTTGTCTAAAAACCTTCTGCAGACTCGAACCGAGAGCAGTGCCAAGCGCAGAGCACGAGAAATATGCTCTCGCCTGGAGTTGTTAACAGAAGACCAGCTCCAATTGCTTCTTTCCGGTTCACGGCAGGAACAGCAATATCTTCTCTGGATAGCTGTCTGTAAGTGTTACTCCTTCATACGGGATTTCATGATAGAGATCGTACGGGAAAAATATCTTCGTATGGATCTACACCTTCAATCACAAGATTACGATATCTTCTTTGAAGATAAGGCCGAGTGGCATGAAGAGCTGGAACAGCTTCGAGATTCAACACGGGCAAAACTGAGGCAGGTTCTCTTTAAAACCATGCGGGAAGCAGAAATAATATCGCGGGAAGACATGATTATTCCCTGCCTGCTTACTGAACAATTAACCAAGGTGCTTGCCGCAGATAACCCCTCCTGGCTTGCAGTTCTCCCTCTATCTGACATGGATATCAACGCATGGTTAGCGTAAATTACGACATGAACCAGTTTTCAATCCAAAACAGCTTCGATCATCTGCTGAAACTTATCAGCAGTGAACGGTTTCTTAAGAAGCAGGGGCTCGGCAACGAAGTCCCTTTTTTTATATGCCCCTTTCCGCCTCAGAAAGCCGTGGACATGGACAAACTCCGTATTCAGTTACGCAATAAACTCGAACAACAAGGCATTCGTATTCTTGATATCAATCTCTATGATCTGGCGGTTGATCTCCTGAAAGAACGTAACATTTGGGATCGCATCCTTGAAACAGAAAAATCTGTAGATAAAGGGCAACTCAAAGAACTCCTGCAAGGAGTCCTTGATTCGCAGTCACATTTAATTCCTGCCATAGCAGAAGAAATGGCCAAAGCTGATTTTGATGTGATGTTTATCTCAGGAGTTGGTGAGGTTTTTCCATACATCCGCTCCCACAATGTCCTGAATAACCTGCAAAGTACTGCCAAAGACCAGCCAACCGTCATGTTTTTCCCAGGTGCTTACACCCATTCCTTAGAAACCGGAGCATCCCTGGATCTGTTTAGTCGCTTACATGATGATAAGTATTACAGAGCGTTCAATATTTTCCACTGCGAGATTTAAACCGTATAAATCACGTTCACATAAAAGGAAAACCCATGCTGTTAAATGAAATATTCGAGAAACCGGTAGGTCGGTATATAGAAGGTGTTATCAAGGCTGATGACGAAGCCAGCCTGCGATTGGAAGTAGAGGAATACGTTCTCACCAATGAAGTTGCCAAACGGCTGGAAAGCTTTCTTGATGCCTATAAAAACTATGACGGCGCAAACGGTGTCTGGGTATCTGGATTCTTTGGTTCCGGTAAATCACATCTCCTGAAGATTCTTGCCTTACTCCTTGAGAACCGTTCCATTGACGGCACTCCCGTACTCGACATGTTTCTTCCCAAATGTACAGATAATGAAATCCTGCGCGGTGACCTTAAACGGGCCGTAGCAATCCCTTCAAAATCCATCCTCTTTAATATTGATCAGAAAGCTGACGTTATCAGTAAAACCCAGATAGATGCCCTTCTCTCCGTTTTTGTAAAGGTTTTTGACGAGATGTGCGGTTACTACGGGAAACATGGACATATTGCCCAGTTTGAGCGGGATCTTGATAGCCGTGGCCTGTATGGCAAATTCAAAGATACCTATAAAAAAATTGCCAACCAGGATTGGACTGTCGGCCGGGAACAGGCATTACTCGAAGGTCATAATATTGCCAAAGCCTACTCTCAGGTCATAGACACTGACGAAGCGGCAGCAAATGGCATCCTGGACAAATACCGCAGTGATTACAAGCTCTCCATTGAAGACTTTGCCGAGCAGATTAATGCCTATATCGAACGGCAGGAGGATAATTTCCGCTTAAACTTTTTTGTTGATGAGGTCGGGCAATACGTTGCCGACAACACAAAGCTCATGACCAACCTGCAGACAGTGGCGGAAAGTCTGGCCACCAAATGCAGAGGTCGGGCATGGGTCATTGTTACTGCCCAGGAGGTTCTTGATGATGTTGTAGGTGAAATGAACAAAAAACAGGGCAATGATTTTTCCAAGATTCAGGCCCGTTTTGCCAACCGCATGAAGCTCACCGGTGCTAATGTTGACGAGGTTATCCAGAAAAGGCTTCTGCTCAAAAAAGAAAGTGGCGTGGCGATATTATCTGATGTCTACCACGAACAGGTAAACAACTTTAAAACCCTGTTTGATTTTGGTGATGGCTCCCAGACTTACAAGAATTTCAGGGATCGGGATCACTTCATCCATTCCTATCCCTTCATCCCCTATCAGTTTACCCTGTTCCAGGCCGCTATCCAGAATCTGTCTCAGCACAACGCCTTTGAAGGCAAACATAGTTCCGTAGGAGAGCGATCAATGCTTGGCGTGTTCCAGCATGTGGCAAAGCATATCGCCAACCACACTATCAGGGAGCTGGCCACCTTTGACCTTATGTTTGAAGGAATTCGCACCGCTCTTAAATCACAGATACAGAAGGCTGTCCTGGTAGCGGAAAAGAACCTTGGAGATGAGTTTGCCGTCCGTGTGCTCAAGGCGCTGTTTCTGGTCAAGTATGTCAAGTCCTTCAAGGCCACTGTGCGCAACATCAGCATCCTTATGCTGGATAACTTTGACCGCAATATCACTGATCTGCAAAAACAGGTTGAAGCGGCCCTGAATCTGCTTGAGCAGCAGACCTATATCCAGCGTAATGGCGAGTTGTATGAATTTCTTACCGATGAAGAAAAGGATGTGGAGCAGGAGATTAAAAATACGGATGTTGAAAACTCGGACGTTTCAGATGAACTGGCCAAGATTGTGTTTGACCACACCTTAAAATCAAGAAAGATTCGTTACGATGACAATGGCCAGGATTATGCTTTTTCCCGCAAACTTGATGACCGCCTGTGCGGAAAGGCGCATGAGCTTACCATCCATATCATCAGTCCGTTTCATGAGCAGGTTGACAACGAAACCACCCTTGCCATGCAGTCCATGGCAAAAGATGAGCTGCTGGTTATCATGCCTGCGGATGATCGTTTTCTCCATGACCTGCTGCTCTACAAAAAGACCGACAAGTATGCTCGTCTGAACATGAATCAGACCCAGCAGGAGGCAGTGAAACGAATTCTTATGGATAAGAGTTTCCAGAATACTGAACGATACAAACATTTGCAGGACAAGGCCAGGGATCTGCTCGGCAAGGCAAAGCTCATTATCAACCTTAAACCTCTTGATTTAAGCAGCACCGATCCCCAGACCAGAATCACCCAGGGCTTTTATGATCTTCTGCGGCGCACCTATCCCAACCTGAACATGCTTCGCGGGATCAAATACAGTGAGAATGATATAGCAAATTACCTCAAACCTTCTGGCGCGACACTTTTTGGCGATGATGACAAAATGATGAGTGAGGCCGAGCAGGAGATGCTCTCCTTTATCCAGGGCAACAGCCGCAATGGTGTCCGCACAACCCTGAAAAATTTGGTGGAGCGATTCGAGAAGAAACCATATGGCTGGTATTTTGCCGCTATCCTCTGCATTACGGCAAAACTCTGTGCCCGTGAAAAGATCGAGGTCAGGTCCGATTCAAACATTCTGGAAGATACGGCACTGGAAAAGGCCCTGCGAAACACCCAGGGCCATGCAAATGTTATCCTTGATCCCCAGCTTGATTTTACATCCTCCCAGGTTCGGCAGTTAAAGGAGTTTTATGCAGACTTCTTTGATGCCCCACCCAAATCAAACGAGGCAAAGCCCTTGGCCAAGGAGACTGGAGCAGCATTCCAGGATCTCTTGCACATCCTTGAGCCAATGGCAAGCATGGTGACTCACTATCCATTTTTGACGGTACTGAAAGAACCGATCAGTCAGCTTCGAGAGCTTGTCGGCAAAGAGTATAGCTTCTATCTGACAGCACTTACCAAGCTTGAAGACAATCTCATCGACTTGAAAGATGACGTGCTGGAACCGGTACGACGTTTCATGTCAGGCCATCCCAAAGACATCTATGATGAGAGCAGGCGTTTCCTTGAAGAGCAGAATGCCAATTTCTCAGACCTGAAAGGTGATGAAGGTCAACAGGCCCGTGACATCCTGGTAGACAGTGAATGTTTTAAGGGCAACAAGATGCAGCAGCTCAAAGGGCTGGTTAACAAGCTGAAAGGAGAAGTGGCAGCCCTTCTTGAAGAGACAATAAAACAGGCTCAAGAGACTGTCCAAGGACTCAAAGATGAACTCACAAACATGGAAGATTATAAGCAACTCGATACAAGCCGGCAGGATGAGTTGCTAAAATCTTTCACCGGTTTTGAACAAAACCTGCAACACCAGAAGATCATAGCCGTTATTCGTGAGAGTGTTCGCAAGTTTAAGGAAAATGAATATCTGCTACTGCTTTCCAGGAAAGACGGATGGATACAGGAACAACAGAAAAAAGTCGAACCCGCCAATGACGAAAAGAAAGATTCTGGCAAGAAGAATAAAACCAGGGAACGTAAAGTTGAATACATCAGCAGTAAGAAGATATCTGTTGCTTTCAGCAAAACGCTACTTGTTAATGAACAGGATGTGGACGGTTATTTACAGGCATTACGAGAGGCCTATATCGCAGAGATTAAGAACGGGAAGCGGGTTCAGGTTTAAAAGGTTGAAAATTTATGAACACCACAGAACTGAAAAAATTTGCCCAGGCAGCCCGAAGGCAATTAATGGAACAAGTTGGGGCAAGGCTTGAGCTTGTTCTGCAGATGGATAATGCCGAGATCCGTGAGAAGGAAAAAGTGGTAAAGGATCTTCAGGAGCAGATTGCCAAAACCTCAAAGAATACGGTAATCGAGCGAGTAGCCTATATCTGGTTCAATCGTTTCTGTGCCCTCCGGTTCATGGATGTGAATCGTTATACCAGAATCGGTACTGTAAGTCCCGCTGAAGGCTTTTCCCAGCCAGAGATCCTCCAGGATGCCAAGCAGGGCCATATTGACGATGAGTTGCAGGTGGATAAACAAAAGGTTTTAGATCTCCTTGGCGGCCAGATCAAAGCTGCTGATCCCCAACAGGAGGCCTATCGATTACTCCTGGTGGCGGTCTGTAACAGCTATCACCAGCTGATGCCCTTTATGTTCGAGCGGATTGCCGATTACACCGAACTCCTCATGCCGGATGACCTGCTTTCTGAGAACTCTCTTCTTCATGCTGTACGTGATGCTCTTTATGGAGAAAATTGTCAGGATGTCGAGGTGATCGGTTGGTTGTACCAGTTCTATATCTCCGAGAAGAAGGATCAGGTTTTTGAAGGGCTGAAAAAGAACAAGAAGATCACGCCGGAAAACATCCCTGCCGCTACTCAGCTCTTCACCCCCCACTGGATTGTTCGTTACCTGGTGGAGAATTCTTTGGGCCGGTTGTGGATGCTCAATCGACCAGCATCCAATCTGGTTGGTCAGATGGAGTATTACATCAAGCCCAAGGAGCCAGAAACCGACTTCCTCAAGATTAACTCTCCGGAAGAGATCAAAATTTGTGACCCTGCCTGCGGAAGCGGCCACATGCTCACCTATGCCTTTGACCTGCTCTATGACATTTATGAGGAAGAAGGCTATGACGCCAAGGACATCCCCGGTCTAATCCTGACCAAGAACCTGTATGGCATAGAGATTGACGAACGGGCTGGTGAGCTGGCCGCCTTTGCCCTGTTTATGAAGGCGAGGGAGAAATATCGCCGTTTTTCCCGGCAACCAGTGCAGCCCAACATCTGTGTACTGGATAATATTGAATTTTCAGAAGGTGAACTGAAACTGTATATGGATGCGGTTGGCCGTGATCTGTTTACCGTGAACCTGCAGGCCATGCTCCATCAGTTCCAAGAGGCGGATAATTTTGGCTCGTTGATTCGTCCTGCTGTGACCGATGTGGCCCATATCAGACGGGTTATTGAAGAGAAAAAGCTTGGCTCCAAGCTCTTTTTTGTGGAAACGCACCCCAAGGTTCTCAGGGTTTTGGAGCAAGCCGACTACCTCAGCCCCAAGTACCATGTGGTGATTGCCAACCCGCCTTACATGGGCAAGGGAAGTATGAATAGACGACTTGCTGCGTGGGTTAAAGATAACTACAAAGCAAGTTGGTCCGATCTATATGCAACATTTATCGAACGTAACCAAAAGCTTACCTTAAATGGTGGGTTTGTTGGGATGATAACAATGCAAAGCTGGATGTTCCTCTCAACGTTTGAGAAGTTTCGACTACAGCTACTTGACAATGGCTCCATTATCTCGATGGCTCATTTGGGGCCAAGGGCCTTCGATTCAATTGGAGGCGAGATCGTTTCAACGACAGCATTTATTTTTGAAAACGCTAAATCATTAACATATTTAGGCGCATTCCTGCGCTTGATCGATGGAAAATCTGAAAACGAAAAAATAGCTTTGTTTGGTCAGATGAAATATGCCCCAGCCTTAACTTCTTCGGCAGCTTTTTTGAAAATACCTGGAACACCTATAGCGTATTGGATGAGCAATGATGCCCTGAATGTTTTCGATTTAGCTGAGCGATTAGACAGCATAGCGGCTCCAAGAGCTGGCATGTCTACAGGAAACAATGAAAAATTTATCAGATCATGGTGGGAAGTTTCTCGCGACATTTTTTGTGGTCACCAAATCGAAAAGAAGGAGGCCTCTCAAGCAGCATATAAATGGTTTTCGTTCCTCAAAGGAGGAGATTACCGAAAATGGTATGGGAATCTCGAATCAGTTGTGGATTGGGCTGAAGATGGACGAACCATTAAGGAAGATAAGGCAAGGAATTTAGCACTCGGAATGATTACACCAAATAACTCTAAGTGCTGGAATGAAGACAAATATTTTCTGGAGAACATTTCTTGGTCAAAGATAGCGGCGAATAACTTTGCTGTGCGACATGTCGACACAGGGCATATATCTAGCGATGCCAGCAATGGCATATATGCCGATAGCAAACATCTTGCCGAATTGATGTGCTTATTAAACTCCAAAGTGTCCGAATTTTATCTTCGTGTCTTTGCTCCGACAATTAATGTGCAAGCGGGGGATCTAGGAAAAATTCCAGTACTACCGATTCAAAATGCACTTCCAAGTAAGGCGCTTGAGGAGCAGTCTCGAAAAGACTGGAACGCTTACGAAACCTCCTGGAACTTCACTAGCCTTCCGCTGCTGCAACCCGACTACCGCCAACCAACGCTAAAAGCTACCTACCAAAAGATCCGTACCCATTGGCAAGAGACAACGCTAGAGATGCAACGCCTCGAAGAAGAAAACAACCGCATTTTCATCGATGCTTACGGTCTGCAGGATGAATTGACCCACGAGGTACCGCTTAAAGAAATTACCCTCAGTTGCAACCCCCATTACCGATACGGCGGCAACAAGAGTGAAGCCGAACTGGAGGCACTGCTGCTGGCCGATACCATGAAGGAATTTATCTCCTACGCCGTGGGCTGCATGTTCGGCCGCTACGCACTTGAAAAACCGGGGTTGATTCTTGCCAATCAGGGAGAAAACATCGAGAAGTACCTGAAACAAATCCCTGAACCGAGCTTTCAGGCCGATACTGATAACGTCATCCCTATCCTCGATCAGGACTGGTTTATTGACGACAGCACCTCCCGCTTCTACGAATTCCTGAAGGTAACTTTCGGACGCGACTATTTCGAGGAAAACCTGAAATTCATCAAAGCGGCCATCGGCAAGGACATCCGCAAATACTTCCTAAATGATTTTTATAAAGACCACCTGAAAACCTACAAAAAACGCCCCATCTACTGGCTCTTCTCAAGCCCCAGAGGCAGTTTTAACGCCCTCATCTACATGCACCGCTACCGCCCGGATAGCGTTTCCATTGTCCTTAACGATTACCTGCGGGAATTCCGCACCAAACTCACCTCCCGGCGTGAACACCTGAAGGCCAACAGCATCAGCACCTCAGCCTCCCAAGCCGAGAAAGCACAGGCCCTCAAAGAAATAGAAAAACTCAAGAAAACTATCGTTGAACTGGATGATTACGAACGAGACATCCTCTACCCCCTCGCCACCAAAAAAATCGAAATCGACCTCGATGACGGCGTAAAAGTGAATTACCCTAAATTCGGCAAGGCGTTAAAAACAGTGCCGGGATTAAGTTGATATGCAGGTAATAAAATGATGATAGACCTCGTAACAGACGCATATGATAAATTAAAATCTTATGTTTACTACGACAACTTTTCTTTAGACCTTCGGGTGAAGTTGGCTGAATACGAGAAATTGATATCCAGCAACATTGAAAGACTGTCAAGCGAACTTGAGACGTACATCAACTCAGGCACCAGTGAGTACATTGATGTCCTAATAAACAACATAAAATACAGAATTATTCCAAAGAAATTTAAAAAGAATGAAATTAATGACGCTGATGGCATCTTCTATATATCTAATATTAATGAAAAAGAAGAATATGTTTGTGAAAAAGAGACCTATTTTATCGACTGTCATGTTGATCTGCACATTATCTCATTTCTATGGGTTTTAAAAATAGGCAATGAAATAGACAAGGATCTCGGTTCCCAATGTTATGCGTATAGAACGGTTAAGCGAACGGGTAAAAAGAAGATATGGATTAAAAAGGTATTTCCAAGATATTTTGAGAAATATCAGTACTGGAGAGATAATGCATTACGTGCCGCTAAGGCGCTCCATTCTGTTGGGGAAGATGTAGCCATAATTAGTTTGGACATAAAAAATTATTATGATTCAGTGAATATGGACCTTTCTCAGCTTGACCTGCCCGAAAATGGGTTTAAATTCCTGAATGATCTGCTTATCAAGGTTCACGATGGTTACAAAAATAAACGAGCAGGGACAAGCAATGTGACAAATAAGTTGTTGCCAATTGGCCTTGTGTCCTCCGGCATGCTGGCCAACTTCTATTTGAAATCCTTGGATGAGAAAATTGAAGAAAAGATTAAGCCCAAATTTTATGGCCGCTACGTTGACGACCTTTTGCTTGTAATAAGCAACCCCGAGCTAACGGATGATCCAGCAGAATTTATAGAAAATAAATTGGTAAAAAAAGAGGTTTTAACTGGAGAGGGCGATGAGTATTCGGTAACGATTGGTGATCATAAAATCTATATTCAGAAAGAAAAATTCAAGATTTACCATTTTAAAGCAACAGAACCCATCACTTTATTAGATGAATTCCGTAGGACGATAAAAAAGAATAGTAGCGAATTCAAGTTTCTACCGGAAGTCGATAACTTATTTAGAGATTTTACCTCCAAATCGTTAAATATTTCTTATTCAGATACCATCAACAAAATTAGATCTATTGAAGGTATTAACCATGACAAATATGGATCATCAAAGCATCTTGCTAATATTTTGTTTGTATTGAAGGAGACAAACAATTTAAAAGATGACCTTATAGAAACAATAAATGGGCAAATTGGAGAGATTTTTCGGGGACAAAGAAACCTGGAATTAAACGGTCTGTGGGAAAAAGTATTTACAATTTTTACAATAAATAAAGATACGAAACAGATCGTTGATTTTCTTGAGTATACAGTAAACCTGATATTGAAAATTAAACATAAAGAGTACTTTACCCTGCAGGAGGCATTGACAAATCATCTCATTAATAGTTTGTCGATGGCGGTTGCCTTAGATTTTCCTTTTTTCTCTGAATATATATTCAGAGAAATAAAAGAGAGAATGATCAAGCTCCCAGATGATGTTTCATTTGTGCCAATAATTGAGGCACGTGATGTAAGGGAACAAGCACAACACCTCATAAGTTCAAATTTATTCCGCCATAACTATATACAGTTTCCATTGTTGAATATATGTAAGCAGTCTGATGATTTTTCTTTCAGGGATGCAATACTAAATAAGGTGGTCAACTTTAGGTTCCACCATGAGAAGTCGAAGTTTTTCCCTCGGTTTATTCAATATCACGAGTTAGGGGCATTTTACCTTTTGGAGTCTTTGTGCAAAAAAAATGCAAAGCTCAAAAACCATAACTTTATTATCAAGAAGTACATTGATATTAACAAACTGAACCCAGACAAAAAGCTTCTTTCATTCCCTACAGAAAAAAATATTTTTCATAATGCCAGGCTTATTGACACAACGATAACATCATCGAAAAAATCGAAATATAAAATATCAATAATAAATATTCAGGTTGATGCCGATAACTCGAAGTCAAACTACCTGAATCGTCCTAATCTTTCTGATGTCCGTATGTCAGAGATTAACCATGTCTTAAATCTCAGTGTAAAAGAAGGGGCAGATATTATTGTGTTCCCGGAGATATCAATACCATTTCAATGGCTTAGTCATATATCAGACTTCAGTAAAAGAAATGGCGTTGCTATTATTTGTGGTGTTGAACATATTTCCAACAAGGATAAAGAGGTATTTAATTACTCTGCTACTATCCTTCCATTCAGCTTTGACGGGTTCAACAATGTCCTAATGGATCTCCGCCTGAAGATAGACTATTCACCTGAAGAGATACGGCAAATTGAAGGCCGTGCACATAAAATACCCAAGAAAATTGAATCTGAAAAATTGAGACTTTATAAGTGGGGAAATTGTATTTTTACAGTTTTTAACTGCTTTGAACTCGCAGATATTAAAAAGAGGTCGATATTTAAGGGAAATGTTGATTTTGTCGTAGCCATAGAACACAACCGAGACACGGATTATTTTTCAAACATTACCGAGAGTGTTTCCAGGGACATCCATGCATACGTGATTCAGGTAAACAGTTCCCACTTCGGAGACAGCAGAATTACGCAACCTGCAAAAAGTTACAAAAAGGACATTGTTAGAATTAAAGGTGGCATCAATACAACAATTATCACGGGTATAATCGATGTCACGGAATTGAGAAAATTTCAGAATAAAAATTTTGATTTACAGAAAGACCATGAATATCTAAAACCCACACCCCCTCAATTCAAATTGTCTAAAGATCGAAAAGTTTATTGATGTGGTGTGCCGGGGTTAAGCGAATGAATATAAATGAGTTAAAAAAACAGGTCTCTCTTGGAGAAGACAGCCGTCGGCAATTCAAAGCAGATCTGCGCAACGCCGATTCCTTGGCAGCTGAAATGGCTGCTTTTGCCAATAGTGATGGCGGCGCCATTTTCATCGGAGTGGCTGATGATGGCTCGTTGCCGGGATTATCAAGTAAAGATGTAAACCGCATTAATCAATTGATCAGCAATACAGCCAGCCAGCATGTGCGGAGCCCGCTGACTGTACAGACCGAGAATATACCTGCCGGCAACGACAGAATTATTATTGTTCTGACAATACCCAAGGGAATCGACAAACCCTATTTTGATAAAAATGGGGTCATCTGGCTGAAAAGCGGATCGGATAAACGGCGGGTAAATTCCAAGGAAGAACTGCGCCGTCTCTTTCAAAGCGTGGATCAATTCCACGCTGATGAGTTACCCACAGAAGCAGGATTGGAAAAACTCGATAAGCTCCGATTTCGTGATTTTCTCCGTGACTTTTATAATCTTTCCTTACCCGAGGACAATAAAGAGCTAACCAAACTTTTACAGAATATGAACCTGTCAGCTGACACGGGAATGCTGAATCTGGCCGGTGTCCTTCTCTTTGCCGAACGTCCTGAATGGATCAAGCCTGTCTTCATTGTCAAAGCTGTTACCTATCCAGGTGATAATATTCATGTAACTGAATTTCTGGACAGTGAAGATTTTACCGGCCCGATGCGAAAGATCTTTGATGATGCATTGGCTTTCATTATGCGAAATCTTCCAAAAATACAGGATGGACAGGACGTCAACGCACTGGGAAGACCAGAGATTCCACAGATCGTTTTTGAAGAACTTCTGGTCAATGCCCTTGTGCACCGTGACTACTTTATTAGTGCACCTGTACGCATCTTTATTTTTGACAACCGGATTGAAATTATCAGCCCCGGTAATTTACCCAACAATCTCACTGTGGAGAAGATAAGAACGGGCAACTCCAATATCCGAAATCCGATTCTGGCCTCTTTTGTGGCTAAAAAACTTCTTCCTTATCGGGGACTTGGCTCAGGTATTCGCAGAGCCCTTGAAGACTGGCCTGATATTGAATTTGTTGATGATCGGGAGGGATGCCTCTTTACCGCTATTATTCACCGGACAAAGATGCATGGAAAAACAAAAAAAGCACCTATAAAAGCAAATAAAGGGGCAATTATAGCTTTAAAGATGCAGAAGACAGAGGTGGGTGCATCTTTAAATGACTTGCAGGCTCAGATCATTGGGTTGATACGATTGACTTCAAACATATCATATAACGAACTATCGGCAGCCACGGGTAAAGATCGTTCAACTATTATGCGCAATATCAGCAAATTGAAGAAAGCCGGATTGTTGCGCCGTGTTGGATCGAAAAAGACCGGATACTGGGAGGTGTTATGATATATTTTCCCCGAACTTTTTACCGAACCAACTGAAGAAGTTCGGGGAAAAGTTCATAAACAGAATCTCCGACCGAACAAAATGACACCTGAGCCCTGCCCCCCTGACAACTGATAACTGACAACTTTTTTTACTATGAGCAATATACAAGACCCCCTTACACGACTCTTCAAGAAACACCGCATCGTCTTCTGGTATGATACAGATAAAGAGCTGCGTGCCGATTATGAATCTCTTGATTTGCCCAGTGTCGAAAAGATCGAACTGGACAATAACGAATTTAACGTCAAGCACCGAATTCTGCGGGATGAATCAAATACACAGTTTCTTCTTTACCATGAGGGGCCGCAACCTGCTGATCTGGAGAACTGGCTCCTCGATGTCCTGTTGTCCCAGGGTGAATTCCGTACCGATCAGGCATCCATATTTCTTGGTGAACTTGGGCTTGGCCCCGAGTTCAGCGATCTGGTTCGTGGCCACCTGGAATTCTTTAATAATGCCAAGCGCAGGGAAAAGCTTAAAGAATTGTTGAGGCCTGACGACACTCCAGGGGCAATCCGTACAAAAATGCTTGCTGTCTGCAGTTGTGCCGAACCTCGGGTTGATGTGATCCTGGAAAATTTTCTTGGTGAACTGGCGAGTAATCAAGACGAGAAGTTTAATCTCATCCAGCGATGCGGGCTTGATGGCTTTCTCTGGGAACAGTTGAACCGTTATTACGGCTATGAATCGACGACAAAATCCATCCGTGATTTTGTCATCGAGCTGTTTGAGTCATGCTACAGAATGGAGCTTAACCAGCCCGCGGCCCTGAACAGTGAGGCCGTTATTTTCCTTAAGCGCTGGAAGGATTCCACCCGGCATCGTTCCTCCTTTGAGTCACTTTCCGAAGAGTGTGCTGATGCCCTCAGCATTGAGCAGGATCTGCAGAATCGTGATTATAAATCACTGATAGATGTTGATTATTTTCGTCTGATTGATCTGAAAATAATCAGAGAGCTGGTGCGCTCCATTGCTGACAGGACGCTGAGTACAGGCGAGTGTGCTGTTCTGATTAGAAACAGACGCCAGAGCCACTGGTATCAAGAATATAGCCATCATTATGAGTCTGTTGAATATGCAGCCAGGTTTATTCAGGAACTGGAAACCGTGAATCTCCAGGCAAATACTTTGTCTACAGGAATAGAGCGTTACAGTAACGCCTGGTATCGTGTGGACCAGCTCTACAGAAAGTTCATCTATCATTCCAGAAAATCAGGTCTGGCCTCTTTACTGGAACAGCTTTCCGGCCAGGTGGAAGATCTCTACACCAACAGTTTTCTCCTGCAGATGAATGATAACTGGCAGCAATTAGTGGATGCCTGCCAAGTCTGGAACAGTCCCCTTGTACCCATGCAAAAACGGTTTTACGAGAAATGGGTCAGCCCGTATCCTGCAAAAAACAAAAAGGTCTGTGTCATTATTTCCGATGCTCTGCGTTTTGAGATTGGCGAAGAGCTCCTGCAGTTAATCCGCCGTGAAGATCGGTATGAAGCCGAGTTAAAGCCAATGCTCGCTATGCTGCCGAGTTTTACCCAGCTTGGCATGGCTTCGCTCCTTCCCAATAAAGAGCTGCGTTTTGCAGATAAAGACTCTGTAACCATCCTTGTTGATGGCGCCAGCTCCCTGGGAACAGCCAACAGGTCCAAGATTTTGAGCAATTATGTGGCGGATGGCGCCACCGCCATTCGGGCTGATGATTTTCTTAACATGAACAAAGATGATTCCCGAGAGCTGTTTCGTGAGCATAATGTTGTTTATATCTACCATAACCGTATTGATGCCACAGGGGATAAGAAACAGACGGAAGAACAGGTCTTTGAGGCCGTGGAGGAAACACTGCAGGAACTGATTAAGGTGATAAAAAAACTCGCTGCGGCCAACGCAACCAACATGCTTATCACCAGCGATCACGGTTTTATCTATCAGAACAAGCCGCTTGATGAGTCTGACTTTACTTCCGCAGAACCTCAAGGCGAGACAATCATCCATCGGGATCGCCGTTTCATTGTGGGAAAAGGGTTACAGAAACATCCAAGTCTGCGTTATTTCACAGCAGAAGAACTTGGTCTTGCCGGCGATGTGGAAATCCAGATATCCAAATCCATTAACCGCATGAGACTGAAAGGTTCCGGCAGCCGTTATGTTCACGGCGGCGCATCCTTGCAGGAGGTTGTTTTACCTGTCCTTATGGTAAACAAGAAACGCCAAAGCGATGTGAGCAGCGTGGAAGTGGATATTTTACGCAGTGGCAACACGGTTATCACCTCAAGCCAGCTTTCGGTTGCCTTCTACCAGATTGATCCTGTTACGGGAAAAAGACAGTCTCGAACATTACGAGCTGGAATATATACCAAAGATGGTGAGTTGATTTCTGACAGCCATGAACTGATCTTTGATTTCACCTCGGATAAATCAAGGGAACGGGAGATACAGGTCCGTTTTCTCTTGACCAGAAACGCCGATGACGTAAACGGGCAGACTGTCATCTTGAAACTGGAAGAAAAACTGCCTGGAACTGCAAAATACAAAGACTATAAATCTGTCAGCTATACCATGCAGCGATCCTTCACCACAGATTTTGATTTTTAAAACAAGTTATCAGTCGTTAGTTACTGAAGACTGCACACTTAAAACTGACAACTGCTTTTATTGGTGGCAATTATAAAATTCGAGGACTTGGACGTATGGAAGAGATCGTCACGGTTATGTGCTGATTTATATAAGTATTTTCGTGAATGCAATGACTTTGGGTTCCGTGATCAGATTACCCGTTCAGCACTATCAGTTCCGAGTAATATTGCAGAAGGTGTAGAACGGGATTCACAAAAAGATTTTGCCCGGTTTTTGCAATACTCAAAAGGTTCCTGTGGAGAATTGAGAACACAAATATATATAGGTATAGAAATCGAATACATCAAACCTGAGACCGGTAAAATCTGGGTTCAGGAAACCAGAGAAATATCCGCAATGCTCGTAGGTCTCTTGAAATCCGTAAAAAAACTGAACACTGAAAACTTATGACTGAAAACTTGGACAAAAAAATTAACGAGCATTTCCCTGGGCTGGTTGTCCGCAAGGATCTGGTGAAAATCGTCAAGGGGAATGCCATTGTTCCCTCATACGTGCTTGAGTATCTGCTGGGCCAATACTGTGCCACTGCTGACGAAGAGTCTATTAAAAGCGGTATTGATACGGTAAAGGAGATTCTGCGTAAGCATTATGTTCATCGGAATGAAGCCGGGTTGATCAAGTCAACGATCAAGGAAAAGGGGCGTCACAAGGTGATTGACAAAATCAGTGTCTCCCTGAACGATAAGGATGATGTGTATGAGGCCTCCTTTTCAAATCTCGGAATCACCAAGGTTCTTGTTGATACAGGTACTATAAAAAAACATCCTAAACTCCTGGTCAGCGGCGTGTGGTGCATTGCTGATGTTGAATATGAGCCATCAGAAGACAAACGGTTGTGTCCGTGGATTCTTGGGATGTTGAAACCGATCCAGCTCTCGCATTTTGACTATGGGAGGTATATCGAGGCAAGGAAGCAGTTCAGCACTGATGAATGGATTGATTTGCTCTTGCAATCCATCGGTTTCAATCCAGAGATGTTTGGCAGCCGGAGTAAGCTTCTGCAGTTGGTTCGTTTGATTCCCTTTTGTGAACGTAACTATAACCTCATTGAGCTTGGCCCGAAAGGGACGGGTAAATCCCATATCTATTCCGAGTTTTCACCCCACGGCATCTTGATATCCGGAGGGGAAGTCACAGTTCCAAAACTCTTTGTCAATAACAACACTGGCAAACTTGGCTTGGTTGGATACTGGGATACGGTTGCTTTTGACGAATTTGCAGGTAAGAAAAAGAAACCCAACAAGGCACTTGTGGACATCATGAAAAATTACATGGCCAACAAGTCCTTTTCCCGCGGTGTTGAGACTCTTGGTGCCGAAGCTTCCATGGTCTTTGTCGGGAACACCCAGCATACAGTTCCCTATATGCTTAAACATGCCGACCTCTTTGATGAACTTCCTGAAGCGTATCATGATTCAGCCTTTCTTGATCGGCTTCATTTTTATATCCCTGGCTGGGAGGTGGATATTATCCGTGGCGAGATGTTCTCTGACGGCTATGGATTTGTGGTGGACTACCTGGCCGAGATCCTGCGAACACTCCGTAACCATGACTTTTCTCAGCACTATGTGGATCATTTTGATTTATTTAGTGATATATCAACAAGAGACCGTGACGCCATCAATAAAACGTTTTCCGGACTCATGAAGATACTCTTCCCCCATGAAGATGCCTCAGAGCAGGAGATAGAAGAACTTTTGAAGTTTGCCATTGAGGGCCGTAAGCGGATTAAAGATCAGCTGATGCGCATTGACCAGACCTATGAGCCTGTGCGGTTTGGATATACCCGGCAAGGGAAAAAGGAACAGCTCCGAGTAAAGACCCTGGAAGAGAAACAGTATCCACAGCACTACTATAAAGATGGCGTTGAGGAAGATAAGGGTGATACTGACGATTTTGCCGACTCCGAGTCCGCAAAGGAACAAGCTGCAAAAGAAGATGTGTTGAAAGAAAAGCATCTCGTTATCCAGGAAAACCAGAAAGGCATAAGTTTTGATGACCTTTTCGGCCCTTACCTGAAAGGGGTAACAAAAATTACCATCACCGATCCGTATATCAGGTTGTTTCACCAGGCAAGAAACCTCATGGAGCTGCTGGAAACCATCGCGAAAGCAAAGCCGGATGATGAAGAAGTGGAAGTCAACCTGCTTACGGTGGAAGATGAATTCAAGGGTGAACAGCAGAAAGAATACCTGATGCAGATGCAGGAGAGTATCTGGGGTGCTGGAATTAAGTTTTCATGGGAGTACGGTGAGGGCAATACGATCCATGCCAGACATATTGTCACTGATCACGGCTGGAAAATCCTGCTGGATCGAGGTCTTGATATCTTCCAGCACTATGACATGAATCAGGCGTTCTCCGTAAACAACAGGCTGCAGAAATACCGCTCCTGCAAGGCTTTTGAGGTTACTTTTTTGACGGTAGTTTGATTTTGGAGAAGCACGATGAAAGATTTTGACAAAAGCCCTCTTGATCTCGATGGTGATGGCGATGATGCCGTAGAGATGTGTTTGTTCTTTGATGAGGACGAAAAGAATAAGCAGGGAGGGAGTAAGCCGCCCAGTAATAGTGGATGTTGTGTTATGTTTTTAGCTGTTGGGGTGTCAATTGGTGCAACTGTTTGGGGTATCACTCATTTTTTGGCATGACATTTATGCAAGTAAAAAAACATATATTTCCGTCTCCACCAAAGTCAAGATACCTCCTACTATACTCTCCAAGATTTGAAACAAAATACGGGAGACGACCCCTTGCCTGGTACAACGTTGTTTGAAATATGTGGACTCTGTACAGACGAGTTAAAGTCAACTACCCCAAATTCGGCGAGGCATTAAAAAAGGTGCCTGGATTGACTTAATAAGAGGAGAGCCAGATGTCAGAAGTGAAAATTGAGAGGCCTGCCATATGACCATACATCTCTCTGCTCGATTATCCTGGCATATGGATGGATGGAATGGCCGGATATGTCAGAAGCCAACAGCTAATCATTTTTGTATTGGGCAACATTCCTATCCTGGTGACAAGATCAAATCAAATCGTGATCTGGCCTGGGAAAAGTCAGTTTCTGGACAGAAGTGTTCCTCTCTTAATCGAACTCCCCCCTGTGTATACAGCATAAATGCATTTGGTTCGGAACCATTGACTGCCTGTGACGATCCACCGGACTTCTTTAAAACAGGCTCTCGCACCACCTGGCAGCTTCCACCTGCAACTGTGTGTGTCTGGCCTTATGAGGCGATGTATGGTGATGAGGCAAAAACTCCTGATGGTAGAGTGGATAATTTCAAACGTCTTGAGTTGGTCAAGGAATATTTCGGAGCTATTGAGCCGGGAAAAAGTTTGGTTTTTCACTATGCCAATCTGAGCAATCCCTTTAGTTCCGATGAAGCGAGGAATTATGTCGTCATCGGTATCTCCAGAGTTAAGCGCCTTGGCGGCATTATCTATTACGAAAACACAAATGAGGAGACCAAACAACAGTTTGGGGGGGCATACGTCTGGCAGAAAAATATAGAAACCTTTTATCCCGATGAGGGAATAAGGATTCCCTACCACCGCTATATGGAGGATCCTGACCAGTTAGAAAAAATCACTTTCTTTCCTGAAAACAGGCGCTGCTTTAAATATGGCTCGCGGCATATCAGCGACGATGATGCGCTTTCACTTGTAGAGCGTTTCATTCAGATTACCGCCTATCTGGATTCAAGAGGTGACGACAGCGAAAACTGGAAAGTCAGGCTGCAATGGCTGAACAGTCTGTTGGCCGAACTGTGGCAGAGTCGAGGCCTCTATCCCGGTCTGGCTCGGGTCATGGAGATTGTTGGTTTATCTGAAGCAATCACTGCCTTTCGTGCGGCGACTGACAAGGGTGAAGAAAAGTCATTTTATGATAGGGTGTTTTCCTGGCTGGAAGGAAAGCAGGATAATATTCCCGATGTATCAATTGCATCAGGTGATGTGAGCAGGATAAGGCGGCAATGGCAGCTCCGAACTAATGAAGAACAGCGCATGCTTACAGAGATCCTGTCACGATTTGACCTTCCCAGAGATCAGATGGAGCGTATCCTGAGCGGTAAGCGAGTTGAGAACTGTCTGGAGGTTGAACTTTCCGAAATAATAAGTAATCCATATCTCATTTCAGAACAGTTCGTAGGAGATGATCCAGATGACATCATTTCCTTCAGCCGTATTGATCACGGGGTGTTTCCATCACCTGAACTCGGAGGGACTTTTCTCTACGATATTGATGCCTGGCGAAGGCTCCGTGCTCTGTGCGTTGATCGGCTGAGATACGAGACCAAACATACCTTCCTCACCTGCGGGCAATTACTGCAGGATGTGAATTACCGGCTTAATTTTCTTCCTGACTGGAAGCGGCATGAATTCACTGAACGCTACCTGGAAGTCGATCGGGAGCATCTTGAACGTTCCCTTGTTTTTCGGAAGGAAGATGAAAGGGAATATGCCTATTTGCGATCTGTATATGAAGCTGAGCGGGAGATCGAGGACCGTATCAGAAAACTTGCCGGATACTCTGACATCAGTTTTAAATCCCCTGTTACAGAGAATTATTGGAGGGACCTGCTTTTTGAAGCCAAAAGTCCATTGGCAGAAAAGAACCGGGCTGAGTATCAAGAGGCAATTGCTACTCAGGCATCAGTCTGTACTAAAGTTTTCAACCGTCCTATCTCTGTAGTATGTGGAACTGCAGGGACAGGAAAGACAACTATTATCAGAGCTATTTTACAGGCCGTTGCCAAGGCTCATGGAGCCGAGGCCACCTTTTTGTTGCTGGCGCCGACTGGTAAAGCCGCAGATAGAATCAGGGAAAAAACCGGCAGAGAAGCCGGCACGATCCATTCCTTTCTTGCAAAGCGTGGATGGTTGAACTCAAACCTCACCATCAAACATTCAGGAGGACAAAAAGAAGAAAGTTTCAATACTTATGTTATCGATGAAGCGTCTATGCTGGACCTGGAACTGATGGCGGCCTTGTTTCGTGCCATTAATTGGAGTGTTGTGCAACGTATCATATTCGTCGGTGATCCCAATCAATTACCACCTATCGGACGGGGCAAGGTATTTGCGGATATCATCCAATGGTTGCGGAAAAATCATCCGGAAAGTGTCGGCGAGTTGACGGTTAATCTTCGACAGATGGCGAATAGGTTGATCGGCCAGGGAACGGGCATCCTTGACCTCGCAGCAATTTATATCAGGTCTGTTGATTTTGAAAGGAAGGATGAGGAGGCTTCCATCCGGGCGGAAAAAGTGTTTCAGCGTCTGCAGGATTTACCCCCGGACGGCTCAGTTGACAAAGATCTACGGGTTGTTTTCTGGAAAGATTCGGATGATCTCCTGAATAGACTGATTGAACGTATGATTGCCGATATGGAAGAGGATAGTGGGGAGAGGTTTGATCCGGATGGACCTCATAAGCTTTGGCTCGCGGCTATGAAAGGTAAAGGAGATTATGCCCGACCAGACTACCTCCAAGTTATTTCGCCATATAGGCATGAAGAATTCGGAACCGAAGCAATTAATCAACGTATTCAACAGGAGGCGCGAGGTATTGGTATCCAGCGAGTAGGGCATTTATCTGGCATAACCTTATTTGACAAGGTGATCCAGTATAGAAACAGAGGCCTGTCAGATCCTATCTGGGCTTATAACCACCAATCCAAGCAATCTGAAAAAAGCCAGGTATTTAATGGAGAACTGGGATTTGTTGTACCACATGCTCTTGATGGCAAAAAATGGAAATCTCCAAATTATCGGATCAGTCATTTTCAGGTCCGTTTCTCACGAAAAGAGCACCTGGCCTTTGGATACGGAAAATACTTGGGTTCTTATCAAGAAAAAGGCAGGAGACGTTACATCCCGGACGAGAAACCAGAGGATAATCTCGAGCTGGCATACGCAATTTCAGTCCATAAATCCCAGGGGAGCGAATTTGAGCGCATCTATTTCGTGCTGCCCAAAAACAAGACTGCTCTCCTTTCACCGGAATTATTTTATACAGGAATAACCAGAGCGACCAGGCACTGCACTATTTTTATTGAAGAAGATATTACTCCGTTGTTCCGCATTCATCGTCCGGAAAATTCACATCTCGTTGGTATTAATTGTTCCGTGTTTGAGTTTACCCCAGTTCCAGATGGTTTTGAATTAATTCGGCGAAAAGGCTTCTTTGAAGAGGGGAAAATCCATCGAACTCTTGCCGATATCATGGTGCGGTCAAAATCCGAGGTCATCATTGCCAATATGCTTTTTGATCGTGAAGTCGCTTTTGAATATGAAAAACCTCTTTATGCGCCGGACGGCTCATTCTATTTGCCGGATTTTACTATCCATTGGCGAGGGGAGCGCTATTTCTGGGAACATCTCGGATTATTGGCTCGAGAGGAGTATCGCCGGCATTGGGAAATGAAGCAAGCCTGGTATGCCAAGCACTTTCCTGGCCGGTTAGTGACAACCGAGGAATCTGGCAATCTTTCAATGGATGCAAAGGAATTACTGGATACGAAGTTTACGTGAGATGAATAATCAGCTGACTTTATGAAATCATATACAATTTATTATCGTTAAAAGAACACCATGAAACCGGGCGACAAGGTCAGACTGCGAGCAAATCCATCACGTGTTGGCATTCTTACGGATGAATACGATGGTCCACTCAATCGGAGGAGAGTCCTGGTCTGCTTTCTTAATGGGGATGAAGAGTTTATCCTGGAAGGGTCTCTTGAAAAAGTGAGTGGAGACGCCCTTCGCCCTTATGCCCTTATTGAAAGCGGCCGTTACGGTAATGTCAATGATCTCCGTGGTGCAATCACGTATTATCGTTTGAGTGGAAAGCTCGCCAATCTGATTTACAGCCTGAATACGACCAATACCCAGTTTTTTGCCTACCAGTTCAAACCGGTGCTTCAGTTCCTTGACTCTCCTTGCCGGGGGATATTAATTGCCGACGAAGTAGGTCTGGGAAAGACCATTGAAGCAGGTTTAATCTGGACAGAGCTTCGTGCCCGCCTGGATGCGAGAAGGCTGCTCGTACTTTGCCCTGCTATGCTGCGTGAAAAGTGGCAGGATGAATTAAGCAACCGTTTCGGAATTAAAGCGGACATTTGTGACGCCAAGGATCTCCTTCGAGTAGTGCAAAAAAGTGAAAGCCGTGGCCAGGAAGAGTTTGCTCTTATCGCAAGCCTACAAGGACTGAGGCCACCACGTGGCTGGGAAGATGACGCAAGGGCCAGTAATGCGGCAGCGAAATTTGCCGGGTTTCTGGATAACAGGTTACTGGATGATCCACTTTTCGATATGATTATTATTGATGAGGCTCATTATCTCCGCAACCCTGCAACACAGACTCACAAATTAGGACGATTGCTGAGACCGGTCTGCGAGAGTCTTCTCCTTCTTTCTGCTACCCCTATTCAGCTCCGCAGTGATGACCTTTTTCATTTGCTGAACTTGCTTGATGAAGATGCCTTTCCATATCCTTATTCTTTTTCTGAAACCCTGGAGGCTAATGCACCAGTTGTGCAGCTTCGGGACCGCTTGCTGCGGCAGCCTATAACCCAGGATGAGTTTGTCGATGCTCTTCGAGAATCTGTGGGTAAGAGAATTTTTAAAGACAATTCCCAGATCAACTATCTCATCAATAATCCTCCAACAGAGAAAGAATTGCATAGCCACCAGGGGCGATCCTTACTTGCGGACAGGTTGGATCGGATTAATCCCTTGGCAAAAGTAATTGCCCGATCGCGCAAGCGTGACGTGCAGGAGATGCGTGTCGTGAGATGTCCTGCTGCAATAAGGGCTACAATGGCCTCTGTGGAAGAGATGTTTTATTCGGCAGTTACCAACGGCGTGCGGGAATTCTGTGAAGGTATGGATATCAGTACCGGCTTTATGTTGACAATTCCGCAACGGCAGATGGCAAGCTGTATGGCCGCAGCATGCAGGGCATGGTTTGAAAAAGCCGCGCCTTCTTCAATGGCAATGGAGATGGAGGAGACTGTTTATGAAGCTTTTGGCTCTGCTGAGGAAGAAAATAAACAAAATAGCGAAACGAATCTTGGAACACTGTTGACTATTCTGGTAAGTATCACCCAGGAAATTGGCAATTTTGAAGAACTTAAAAAAAATGACACAAAGTATGCCCTGCTTCGTGAATCGTTGCTGTCTTATTGGAGGGAAAACCCAGGCAAAAAGGTTGTTTTGTTCTCTTTCTACCGGGAGACCCTTCGATATTTAAGGGAGAGACTGCAAGAAGACGGGGTTCCTGCGATGGTTGTTCAAGGCGGGATGGACAAACATGCAGCTATTAAAGCCTTTTCTGCTCCGAACGGTCCTAACATTCTCCTTTCTTCAGAAGTGGCGGCGGAAGGTGTCGACCTGCAGTTTTCAAGCCTGTTGATAAATTATGATCTGCCCTGGAACCCGATGCGGATTGAACAGCGGATCGGTCGTATTGACAGAATAGGCCAAGAGGCTGAACGAATCCTAATCTGGAACTTTTTGTATGCCGATTCAATTGATGATCGAATTTATGACAGGCTGCTCAACCGGTTGAATATTTTTGAACAGGCTTTAGGCAGTATTGAGGCAATACTTGGCGATCAAATTCGCGATTTAGGTTATTTCCTTTTGGTGCATAAGCTCACTGCCGAAGAGGAAGCCTCCCGCATAGACCAGACAGCTCTTGCTGTCGAGACCATCAATCGCACCCAGGAATCTCTTGAACAGGAAGCAACCCACCTTATAGCCCATGGTGATTATATACAGAATCAGGTTAAGGCAGCTCGTGAGATCGGAAGATATGTAACGGGTGAGGATCTTTTTCGTTATGTCCGTGATTTTTTTACACATGAGTATGAAGGAAGTCGTTTTCTGCAAAAAGGAGGATCTGAACTTCTGTTTAATGTGGAATTTTCGATTGATGCGAAGATTCATTTTCAGAGATTTCTTGAATCTAATCAACTTATTGGGAAAACACGAATTCTTGCCATGACAACGCCGGTGATCCTCTTTGAAAATCAAGTAGGCATAAAAAAATATGGCGTAGAAATCATTTCTCAATATCACCCACTCATCCGTTTTGTCAGTGAAGAACTGCGGGCTAAAGGAAAGGCCGGGGGATATTTCCCTGTCGCGGCTGCTGAAGTCAGTAGTATGCACATTAAAGATATCCCAGCAGGAACTTATGTATATGCCATTTCACGCTGGTCAATTTCTGGGGCAAGAGACATTGAACGTCTGGAATATGCAGTTAAATCAGTCGACACAGGGAAGTGGCTTGACAACGATGTTGCCGAATCGCTTGTTAACACAACAGCAATGGAAGGGCGGGATTGGCATGGCGCGTCGACTGTTTTGAACCATGTGGCAACCGCCAAAGCCTATGATGGGTGCTTGGAGGAATTGGAAAAACGTTTTGAAATTTTTGAAGGTGATATCCGGCGGGAAAACAGCGATCGAATCCATTTAATGATCAACACACTTGAACGACATAGAAACAAACAACGGCTTAAAATTATTGAGCGTATCAATATGTATGAAACAAGCGGCAATGGAAAGAAGATACGGCTTATTCCTGCAGAGAAAGGAAAACTCAATAAACTAAATCAGAAAATTGACGAAAAAATCGCAGGCCTGAGAAAAAAACAAGTTTTAGAATCAAGTGAAGGGATTGTTTCCGGAGGTGTCATCCGGAGCTACTGAACAAACTTGAGCAGAAAGGCACCCCATGGGGAACTCTATTAAAGATGCTTTATTGTCGATCATAAAAAAGGCAGGCAACTTTCTATCTTCATCGAAGAGCTCAACGCAAAAGAAAAAAGGGGCTTCTCAAGGTAGGGATTATTCGCCAGCCAAAAACAATCCCTCTTATGATCCGGTATGTTCAGACGACGGGGATCTGCAATTTGCCCAATTAATGCAAAAAGAAGGAGTTGAACCTGTTAAATTTAAAAACAAGGCTTCCTCTAAACCAAGCATCGCTGTGACTAATCAGGAAGCGAACACTAGCCTGCCAGGGTTAATAACGAAAAAAGGAGAAAAAGTCTCATCTCTGAATCCAGCCAGCAGAAGACATCAACGGTCTCAGCCTGAAACAGCTGCAGAAAGGCCGGTGAGTATTGCAAAGTCTCAGGAAAAAATAATTAACACCAAGCAAAAAAGAACAACAAGCATTTCCCCTTCTGCGGTAGCTCCTACTAAACACAGTTATAAAATCACAGTAAAAGATCCTGTCTCTCCTCACCCTGCTTTGGTGACGATATCCCATTTCAAAAAACAACTTGTCCCCTCAAGTGATGGAGTGGCTGAACAGATTGCTGACTCCCATTTTGATGATGAACGTGAGGTGGTCATCGGTCTTGATTTCGGTACTGCAAGTGTAAAAGTCGTGGTGGGTGACAGCGTTCTCGGCAAGGCATTTGCCGTCCCTTTTTTCCGCGAAGTCGGTCTGGCTTCTTTTCTGCTGCCAAGCCGTGTTTGGCTGGATGATGAAGGGTATTCCCTTATGGAGACAGGGAATCCGCTTTGCAACCTGAAATTAAAATTGATAAAAGAGTCATGCTCACTGAAAAGTTTTTCTGATTCAGCCGCTTTTCTTGCTCTTGTCATCAGACATGCAAGAGGGTGGTTGTTTTCTGAAAACGCTGATATTTACAGGCGGACACGTATTCTGTGGAAGCTGACACTTGGGCTTCCGGCTGAAAGCTATAACAACAAGAATCTTGTTGAGCGGTTCAAAAAACTCGCTGCGGCTTCCTGGTGGCTCTCTCGGGCAAGAGAGATGGCAATTCCTCAAAGACTGGTTGATGATATATGCACACAAGTTTGGCAAAAGCAGTTCCATGAAACTCACTCACGGCCGGAATTAAATCATATTGACTTTGATGTTGTCCCGGAACTATCAGCACAAATCTACGGTTTTTTGACATCAACAAAATTTGATCCCAAAGCAGAAAATATTTTCCTGATGGTCGATGTCGGTGCGGGAACAATTGATTCATCAGTTTTTCATGTGAAAAAGGGCAGAGGCAATAAACTGTCTTTTGATTTTTACACAAATTTTGTTGAATTTAACGGGGTAGCTAATCTGCATGCAGAAAGAATTAAATGGCTCAGGTCTGCATTTCTGAACAATGATATCTCTTATGATCTTTATAAAGATCTGGATATGATGGAAGTTCCTACAGATATTCTTGTAGGTATTCCAGAAAATATTAATGACTATTTTGATGGCCTAGATTTTTCGTTTGACACTGATGAGCTCTGCCCAGACATCATTTTTTTTAAGCAAAGGGTTAAAAAACAGGTCTTAGGCAAGACCGTGTTGAGAGCCCGAGACCGTATCGGTTCTGAACATGATTTTGCTGATATGCCTATATTTCTTTGCGGAGGTGGTAGCCGTATGAAATTTTACAAAAAGCTTGAGAAAGAACTCATCTACCATCCAAACGCCAGCTGGTTTCATTTTAAACCTCGAAAACTTGAAGTGCCGGAAATTTTAATTGCACCCGGCGTTGTAAAGGAGGACTTTGACCGTCTTTCTGTTGCCTTTGGTCTGAGTTTTTTACAGGTCGGGGAGTTTATACGAGGAAGGCCGCTGGGAAAAAACAAACCTAAAGGAAATGGAAAAAAACGTTGTGATGGATGCGGTGCGGTGGGGACATGTTACTGTGATTAAATGAAGATGCTTAGATTATTAGTAATTTTGGGAGATAAACTCTACGCCCCAGAATTTGAAACAAAATACGGGAGAGCATTTGCAATCACCGCACCGATGAGCTGCGGCCAGATCTACCCGGCGCTGTCCTCGATGCCGGGAAAACTGATTGCAAATTGCTCGACCTAGGCCAACCCGGGAGCGGATAACTGCATTCAAAACCTCAATTGCCAGTAACCTGTGATCAACGACAATTATTTTTCCCTTAAAATTGTTGCATCGAAAAATCTGTACGTCGCCTATCTTCGCTAATGATAACGCCTTTATAAAGGCATGTTCATTGCAGATAACCCCTCATGTTGTATAGACTGAAACAAAAAAATCCTGCTTTTCAACCACTTTTTCCCCAGAGCCGAAAACGTGTCGTTGAAAAAAAGGCAAAAATATTACAATTCCCCCACATTTAACATCTAAAAAAATAAAAAATTTTAACTATTTTTTGGAGCAGCGATGATCCTCAAGCAAAAAGATAACAGAACTGAAGACATAGAAGAACTTAATCGCCTTCTGAATCTCAATATAAGCAGCAAACAACGCTTTCTCATCGAGCGTGAGTTGAAGTGCTTAATGTCTGGTCATAGTGGGGAAAGCAGTTCAGCATACTATCTTGATTTCAGATTTAATGAGTCCAAGAACTGGGTTTTGATACATGACCTTCGTATAGAACATAGTGGCATGGTCGCTCAGATAGATCATCTGCTGATTAACCGATTTCTTGATATACACGTGCTTGAAACGAAGAATTATTTCTATGGTATCAAGATTACTGATGATGGGGAGTTTCTGTCATATAATGGCAAGGCCTACCAAGGGATAGAGTCACCAATAGAACAAAATAAGCGCCACATAGAGCTGTTACAGAAAACTATAACCGATAGAAATCTAGCCCCTACACGACTGGGAATTTCCATTCCAATATCATTTTTGAACTATGTTCTGGTAGCCCCAACCGCTAGGATAGATAGACCACGCAAAAAATCATTCGATTCTACCAATCTGATCAAGGCTGATGCATATACTTCGCATATTGATAAAGAGCTCGACAAAAGGTCTGTTGTGTCGGTCTTTGCATCAGCAGCAAAAATGATCGGAACCGATACCCTTGAGGCTTTTGCCCAGAAACTGATAAAGTTGCATCGTCCAGGAAAATCTGATTATGCTGGAAAGTTGGGAGCATTACGAGTTTCTGTTAAAGCGCTTCGCCTTTTCTCTGGTGGCGTGGTTGTCAAATAGATGGTCGAAGGTGCCGTTGACCAAGGCGCAGCGGAGTTT
>Ga0180007_10001154_pt1 | contig 37801 bp, 22 predicted proteins | sample MM_PC_MetaG_FD_121122 | JGI IMG/M metagenome (GOLD analysis project Ga0180007, IMG submission 121122) | Groundwater microbial communities from the Aspo Hard Rock Laboratory (HRL) deep subsurface site, Sweden - MM_PC_MetaG | ecosystem: Environmental > Aquatic > Deep subsurface > Groundwater... | reverse complement strand
TTCTGTAAATGGTTAATAATTAAGTTAATAATTTTTTCAATAAAATCCATGAAGCTACGGTCGGCTACGCCTCCCTTCGCTTCATGGATTTTTACCATTTACACAAAACTTTCTACACTACCAAAATTTCAGATACTTGGATTAATAAACCAAATACTCGATTATTTCTTTAAATATTTTAGTCAAAAATGTAGTATGATTTTTTAAGCTTTTTGTCTCATTTTTATTGGCAATTCCACCTTTTTAGTCAACCAATTTTATATCGCTGCATTAAACCTCAATTGCAAATATTTCTTTACATCATTGTAATTGGAAGAATTACGGTGAAAGTTGTACCTTTACCTTGAGTACTCTTATATTCTATTTCGCCACTATGAAGTTCCACATATCTTTTTATAATAGACATTCCTAAACCTGTCCCTTTTATATCTCCAACATTTTCACCTCTATGAAAGGATTCAAATAAATATTTTTGATCTTTTGTGGAAATTCCTATTCCTTCATCAGCTACAATAAAAGATAATTGATTATCATTTTCCACAACAGAAAACATGATTTTGCCTCCATCAGGAGAATACTTAATTGCATTGGTCAGTAAATTAATGATAATATATTTTAATATTTTGTCATCAACAAAATATTTTTCTCTCAACAGTTCTGCTTTATAGATTAGTTTATGTTTTGGAGTTAGTAAAGATTCTATCTCTTCAACAAAACTATGACATAGAAAATCTAGACTTATTTCCTTTGGAGAAAACACAAGTTTTTGATTGTCAGATTTACTAATAACAAGTAAATCATCAATAAGATCTACCATGTAATAGACACGCTCCTCTATTCTGTCAACATGACTATTAAATTTTTCATCATCCCAATTTTTGCCATATCTACTAAGTAGTTGTGCGGAAGAAAGAATTGTAGTAAGCGGAGTTCTGAATTCATGCGATGCTGTTGAAATTAATTTTTTTCGCAATTCACCTACTTCTTTTTCTGCTTCTAATGAATGCTTAATAATTATTTCAGTTTCTTTTTGTTTCTCAAGCTCATGTTGTAATAATTTATTTACATTTGATAGTTCACCCGTTCTTTCTGCAATTAGTTCTTCAAGATGAAGACGATATTTTGAAAGTTCTTCCTCTTGTTTAATTTTTTCGGTAATATCTTCCATTATTCCAACAAAATGAGTTACCTCTCCCGTTTCATTCTTTACTGGAAAGATATGACTTGCTTGCCAGTATAGTTCATTATTTTTCTTTTTATTTATAAATTGACCGCTCCATTCATTACCATTTGTTATTTTGTCCCATAATTCAGTATATACCTTAACATCCATTAAATTGCTTTTTAACACAGACAGATTTTTCCCAAAAACTTCATCAAACGAATAACCGGTTGTGTTGGTAAAACTTGGGTTTACATATTCAACTTTTCCTTCTATATCTGTTATTACAACAATTACTGGACTCTGTTCAATCCCTCTGGTTAAAACTCTAATTTTTTCTTCGGCTTGTTTTCGGTCTGTTATATCATGTAAAACACTAATAATCCTCTCAACTTCTCCATTATTTAAAATAATTGTTGATCGGATGTCGACATAAACCAAGGTATCGTCTTTTCTTTTTAGTCTCAATTCTGCTTGCAATTTATTCTGACCGTTGGAAATTGCTTCATCAAGCAAACAGTTATAATGCGAATAATCTTTTTCGTTTTCGTAAAATATTCTTGACTGATACCCAATTACTTCATCAGGGCTATATCCGAGCAGTAGCGTGATAGCACGGTTTGCATATTCAATTATTCGTTCTTTTGTTTTAACATTTAAGACAACATCGCTAATAGTATTTAATAGTGAATCAAGATATTCCTTTTGGTTATTTATAATTATCTCTGCCTGTTTGCGTTCGGTAATATCTTCAATTGTTCCATCATAAAATATAATTTTTCCATTAGCGTCCCTAATTGCATGGGCACTTTCTCTTATATGTAAAATAGATCCGTTATGACAATTCCAGATTGACTCAAACCCTTTTACTTCTCCTTTAGTTTCCATCTGTTCCACAAATTTCTTTCGATCATATGTAGGTTCAAATTCATCCTTTTCAAGATTTCTAAAGGCAAGTTCATTAAAAGAAGTGTAACCAAGCATTTTTATTAAAGCAGAATTGGCAAGCAATATTTTTCCATCAGGAGTTGTTCTATAAATACCAATTATAGAATTTTCAAAAAGTGATCGAAACCGTTTTTCACTTTCTTGTAATGCATCTTCCGCATGTTTTCGCTCAGCTTTGTTTTGCGCTTCTCTCAGAGCACGTTTAACAGCTGGCACTAACCGCGAAATTTTTTGCTTAATCACATAATCTGTCGCTCCTTTAGTCAAACCTTCAATAGCTGCATCCTCACCTAAAAAACCAGAGACAAAGATAAATGGAATATCTGGAGATATTTCCAAAGCTAGCTTTAACGCCGTCATTCCATTGTATTCAGGAAGTCTGTAATCCGAGAGAATAATATCATATCCGCCATGATGCAAAGCTTTTTCAAACTCTTCACGAAACTGTACAAGCGTAATATTGCAGTTCATACCAGCGGAGTTAAGTTTGTTTTTAATAAGTTCTGCGTCGGTTAAATCATCTTCTAAATGCAATATGTGTATTACTTTTTCCATTTCATCCTAAACAATTTATCGTGAGTATTAAGTAATATGTGAATTATTTATTTTATACTGCCTGGTGGTGGTTCATTTATAAGTGCCCAAAATATTCCTATTTCACTAACAGCATCTATAAACTCTTTAAACTTAACAGGTTTTACAACATATGCATTAACACCAAGATTATAGCATTCTTCCAGATCGCGTGATTCGCATGATGAAGTAAGAATAACAACAGGAATTGAACGCAAATTCTCATCCGATTTGATTTGCCGCAAAACCTGAATGCCATCCATCCTTGGCATTTTAAGATCGAGCAGAATAACAATTGGATTACCATTGGGGCGTGATGCAAAATCTCCTCTCCGATACAAATAATCCAGCGCTTCAACACCATCATTAACAACCCCAACTCTGTTAACAAGGTTATATTTTTTAAATGCGCTAATTGTTAATTCAATATCTCTTGGGTCATCTTCTACAAGAAGAATTTGTTTTAGAATTTCCATTATTTTACTCCTTCATTTATTTTAGGAAGTGAAAAATAAAACGTTGCACCTTTATTTACAATACTTTCAGCCCAAGTTTTTCCTCCATGCCTATTAATTATACGTTTAACATTAGCCAATCCAATGCCTGTGCCTTCAAATTCGTTTGCCTTATGTAAGCGTTGAAAGACACCGAAAAGTTTATCTGCATAAGCCATATTAAAGCCTACACCGTTATCGTGGATAAAAAACACAATTTCTGTTTCTTTTTCTTGTAACCAGCCAATCTCAATTTCAGTTTTCTCACGTAAGCGGGTAAATTTCAACGCATTTGAAATGAGATTAACCAACACCATACGCAGCATAGAACGATCACCTAGAATGACTGGTAATTTTGCAATCTGCCACTTAATCTTTCTGTTTTTGGTTTCTGGTTTCAGTTCCAGAATCACATCTTGTACTAATGTATTAAAATCAACATGGGAGTTTGACATTTCAAAACGTCCCATACGGGAGAAGGAAAGAAGATCATCAATTAAAGTGCCCATTCTCTTGGCAGATTTAGAGATTGTATCCATAAAATGCAGGCTCTCTTCATCAAGACCAGTTTCTATTCTATCTCTAAGCATTTCAAGAAATCCATCAATGTGTCTAAGTGGTGCTCGTAAGTCATGCGACACAGAATAAGCAAAGGCTTCTAGTTCTTTGTTTGCTATTTCGAGTTGAGCGGTGCGGTTGGTAACTCGTTGTTCAAGTTCCTGATTAAGCTTATGGATTTCCTCTTCGGCTTTTTTTCGCTCTGTAATATCCACAAGTGAAACAATAACTTTAGAAAGAGTTTTTTCATAACCGGGGCATACTGAAAAATAGACTGTAACATTCCATATATCACCTTCTAATGTTTTTACACTTGCATCTCTTACCATCTCGGTCTCACCGTTCCATATGCATATCAGTTCCTGCTTGAAAGTAAGGAAAGATTCTGGTGTAAATGTATTAACAAGATTAGTAATTAAATTTTCTTTTTTATTAGCTTTGTGTAGTTCAACAGCAGCTTTATTTACATCAACAATCTTTGTTAAATCTGCACATTGTTTTATTATTTCTGGATGTTGGTTAAAATGGGTTTCAATATCTGTAACCCCTATCATTTTTAGGTCATCAAAAAGTTTCTTCACTTCAGAAAAATCTTCTTCCCAAATTGAAACAGGGGAATTTTCAAATACCATACGGTAGCGCTCCTCGCTTTCTTGTAAGTCACGAATTGATAACAGCCCTGTTAGGGCATCTGTTAGTCTTCTACCAATTTCCTGGAACAGCCGCTCCTCTTCTGGCGACCAGATGCGTGCATAAGAACATTGATGAATACCAAATTGCCATGGTTTACTCACCTTGGGATAAATAGCCATTGACATCAAGCATTTGAAACCAAATTGTTCCGATGCAACTGCTGGGAGTGGATATGGTGTATCAGGTCCGAATTGCACAACGCCATCCGCTGAGAGCAAGGTTCGAATTGTATCAGCAACTTGCAGATCCATCGGAATTTCAAGACCTGATTCAAGAACGCCTGGATATTCAGGCTTGGTTCTCTCCATTGGTACTTTCCATGTGGCAGCGTTTGGATCGCATGGATATAGTAAAAATGCCCGGTCGCATTCAAAGATAGAAAGTACTATATCAAGAACATCTCTCATCATTTGTTCAAGATTATTTGTTCCCTGAATGGCAAGGTTAATTTGATCCATAGTTTCCACAAATTTAAAATGTGCAAGACGTTCTTCTTCTACTTGCTTTCGTTCTGTTATATCTTCTGCAATACCTAGCAAGTAAGCTGGCTTTCCATTTTTATCAAGAATAGGTAATTTTTTTGTGTGCAGTATTCGCTCACCAAATTTTGTGTTGATTGGTTCTTCGGTTATATCAATCATTTCTTGGTTGTTTAGAACTTGTTTATCTTTTTCAATAAAAAACTGAGCCTGCTCTATAGGGAAAAAATCAATATCCGATTTGCCTATTAATTCATCACGCCTAACTCCAAGTAAATCTTCACCAGCTTGATTAAACCGAACAAATGTTAAATTTTTAGCTTCTTTAATAAAAATCATATGCGGAATATTTTCAATGATTGAAGATAAAAATTCTTCACGATCCCGGAGTTCTTCTTCAGCCCGTTTACGCTCGGTGATGTCCCTGCCCAGCACAACCAGTCCTTTTCTTGAACCATCCGTTTCGAATATCGGAACTTTAATTACATCGAAAACTTTAAAAGTACCGTCTGATTTAGGAATAGTTTCCTCACCCTGGGATATTCCACCGGCAAGCCATGATTTTTCATCTGTAGATTCGCAGTTCAAAAAAGCCTGGCGGTAAATAGGATTCGTGAATTCAGCCAGTTCGGAATCTGTTTTACCTCGATAATCAACATCCTTCAAAGAGAATAGTTCAAGGTCGGAGTCATTCGCTTCAAGCCAGCGCCCGTAACCGTCTTTAAAACAAATAATATCCGGCGTTGAATTGATCAACGTTCTTAGCAGTTGTTCGTTTTCTTTTATTTTTTGTTCGGTACGTTTCCTTTCGGTGATGTCTTGACCAATGGATAGAACACCTACAGTGTTTCCCTCAGCATCTCGCTCGGCCACAAATCGGACGAGGTAGTAGTTGAATCCACCATCAGGAAGTGATAGCACTAATTCCATTTCACTCAACTCACCACTTTCCAGAACACGCAAAATATGCCCTTCATATTCAGCGTCGATCTCAGCACCGGCGGCTTTAAACTCCAGTGGTGTTTTGCCGAGTATCATTTCAGGATCCATAGAGAAGGTTTGAGTCATTCTGGAGTTGCAGTATATGACACGTCTGTGCATGTTATAACGGATAATATTATCAGGGGAATTTTCCGCCAGACTGCGGTATTCCTGCTCCCGTTTAATCAGTACCGCTTCTGCTTGCTTCTGCTTCTCACGTGTGCGCAAAGCGTTAATTCCAAATGCTAGATCATCTGCAAGTTCTACAAGGATTTTCACTTCATTAGTATCAAATGCATCTTCATCAACTGAATAAATACTTAACGCTCCAAAAGTTATTTCTTCACTTATGAGAGGAAGTGCAATAATAGATTTATATCCATGTTGAATTGCAGCTTCGCGCCAGGGAGCGAAAGCAGGGTCGGTTGGTATGTTATGTAAGGTACAAGGTTTCCCTGTTCGGATTGCTATACCACAGGGTCTAATACCAAGTTCGTTATCTGCCCAGGAAACCTCTAGAGAATTAATATATTCAGAATCGAAACCGGCATTAGCCACAGGGCGCACAGTTTTTGCTTCATCATGCTCGGTAAAACCGACCCACACAAGTCGATAACCCCCTATATCGACAATAACTTTGCATATCTCATTCAGTAATGTCGCTTCATCCGTTATATGAATAAGAGCCTCGTTGGAGTTGCTAAGCATACGAAGAGAGCGGTTCATACGGGCTCGCTCTTTTTCAAGTCTCTTACTTTCGGTAATATCCCGTCCAATAGTTGAAACGCCAACTATTTTACCATCTCTATCCAACACAGGCGAAATAGTAAGGGATACATCAATGAGTTGCCCATCCTTTCTTTGCCGTATTGTTTCGAAGTGCTCGATGTGTTTTTCGTTTTTTATCCTTTCAAGAATGAGGGGTATCTCTTCTTTACGTTCAACTGGAGACAGTATAAAAATAGACTTGCCAATCATTTCACTTTCGGTGTAACCATAAATATTTTCAGCACCTTTATTCCAACTTGTAATACTTCCGTCCAGGGTCTTACCAATAATAGCATCGTCGGAATATTCAACAATTGCTGCAAGTTGGGAGATTCTTTGTTGAGCATGTTTCCTTTCGTCAATCTCCTTAGAAAGATCATCTATAATATTTAAAGTAGCAATACGGGCTTTTTTAAGCTCAAGATTTTTTGCAACTAATTCTTCATTTCTTCTTTTTTCTTCTTTATTAAGTTGTTTAACTTTTTCTTCTGCTTGCTTACGTTCAGTTATATCTTCCAAGGTTGCATAAACTTGAAAAGGCTTTGTTTCACCAGGTTTAAATTGGGGTGTGGCATTAATGTTCATCCAAACGTATTCTTCTTTACTTGGGTGGAATACTCCCATAATTACATTTCGTACTTCTTTTCCTGTACTTAAAGCAACCATTGCTGGATGTGTGTCACCAGGGAACTCCGAACCATCTTCATGAATGGCTCTCCAACTTGGGTCAATGGATTCTCTTCCTAACATTTGATCAAGTGTCAAACCCAAAATCCGTTCGGCAGCACGGTTGGCTGATGTAATGTTTCCCTTTGCATTCTGGTAGACAACCCCCTGTACCATAGTTTCAAATAGTGTTCTGTAGTATTCTTCATTTTCCTTTAGTAATTCCTCAGCTTTATTTCTGGCTGCATCACGTTTATTTAATTGAATAAGCATTTCGTTAAAACTGTCGTACAATAATCCTAGTTCATCTGCTCCTTGCTTTTGAACGTGAAGTGAATAATTTGCTTCTGCAGTTATCTTATTTGTAGTGTGCGCTAAATTTATGAGTGGTTTTGAGATAGTAGTTTGAAGTTTTAGAGCAATGAAATATGATAAAACTAAGGTTCCTAAAAATAATGTTATTGTTAAAATTATTTGCCTATTTATTTTGTCGGTCAACATATCTGTAGATGCTTTAATATACACAGTGCCATATTTAACACCCTTATACTCTATTGGGTGAAATATTTTCAAGTATTCTTCTTCAAAAATATGGATGGCTTTCGTGCTAATGGATAAAGGAAGTTCATCATCCCTTACCTTTTGATATGAAATAAATAATTTGTTGTTCTCATCATAAATGCAGCAGGTTATAATTGATGATATGGTTCCAACTTTGTTAATAACATCTTTAGCAACTATTGTATCTCTAAATGAAAGAGGAGCAACACTGTATTCCCCTATTAACTCTGCATTGGCTAAAGTATTATTAACCATATCCTCTTTAAATTTTGCTATACCATCAATTGTATTTATTGTAAAACTAATTCCAATTGTAATAGTTGTTGCCAACAATACTATTATTATTATTTTATTCTTTATAGAAATATTATGGAAGAATTTCATTATCAATTTTCCTCTATATTTATATCTTTAGAAAGATTTAGCAGCAAAGTACTTGCGTACAACCCCGATCTTTGCAAAGCATCTTTGTTTATTTGAAAATATATATGACTGCTTTTTAAAAACAGAATTATTATTACACCATTTTTGGAATTTTCTACATTATCACTTATTGTAAGTATAGGTTTATTTTCCGTATAAGATAATATTTGGTCAATTTTGGTACTTTCCAATTTTGATATAAACAGAATATTACAAAGTGCAATTTCTTCTAAGGTGGAAACCTCTAATATCTCAACTTTTTTACCTTCTATTTTTTTTGTTCTAAACTTATCTTTAAGAAGCGCATTAAAATGATTACTACCAATAATGCCCAAAATAAAAGGTTTATTGGTATCTGCAATATTAACTTTGGCAGGCCAATCAATAAAATGGGTGAATTTTTCCAGATATGCTGCTTTCACCTCATACTCACTAAAATATTTAGATTGAGCGAGTGCACAAATTGGCATCAGTATAAAAAATAATATTTTTAAACTATGGTTCTGCATCTTTTTTATAGTAATCAATAATCTCATTTTCTCTACGCTTCAAATATAAATTACTTTATTCTTATAAATTTACATTAATTTTGATACCAAATGCTGCAGATTCATTAACCCACATAACTCTTGACGGATAATTGTATCTTTCACCGGTTGAATATGAATAACGTTTACTACCCAGTAAATTAATACAATACAGAGAAATGGTGGAATTAAATTGAGGGAAATATTTAGAAATAGATAAATTTAATTTCACATCGGTACCAGCGAAGTTTTCATCATCTAACTTGTCATTAAGAATTTCCCATGCTGAATTATTATTACCATACTTAGCGATATACATTAATTGTACATCCTCATATCCATCCCATTTCCAAAAAAATTGTCCATCCGCATGCAAAGTTATTTGATACGGCAGTTCAACATTAGCGAACAGTTTGGTAGAATGATTTGCCCAATTATTAAGATCATTTCCTGTGCTTACTAATCCATTAAAATTATAATCGGCATAACTAATTCCTTGCGAAGTAATTCCGGTTGCGTTTTCCCAACTAATCTGTTTTACATACGAATGATTGATACCGTATGTCGCTTTTTCAAATTTGAATTTCGCTTCAACTTCAGCAGTGAAATATTCTAAATTTCCAATTGGCTTCGTTTCACCTTTGATTGTGGCGGGATCATAAACAAAGCCCAGCATTTCACCCCAGTTATAAGACGCTGATACATTTATTAAACAGTACCCCATTGGCAAAGTACTGTACATTAATTCAATACAGTCCAGCATTTCCGGATTTGCTTTGGTGTTATATAAATGTTCTTTATACAATTCTTCGGCAGTATTCATGCGAACAGACCGCTGCCATATTAATTTGATTATATTGTTTTTTTCAACCTCCGATATTATTCCTATTCTGGGCGAAAAGAAATATTTCGAATAGTTGTTCTTATCCATCCGGGCAGAAAGTAATAGATTGGCTAAAGGGTGGAATTCAAAATTACATTCGCTGAAAACAGATATTGTATTTGTGTTAAATCCATCAGCAATAATATCTTCAATATATCTGCCGTCAGGAATTTTGTAATCGTTGGAAAGCATATACATTTTATTATTGCCCCATCCCGGACCATATATGTTGTACGAATAACTTGCACCTAAAGCATACTTATACTTTTCATCCCTCTGTGAGATGTTAATTATGCTACTCAAAAAGATTTCTGATTCAGAGAAGGCAGAAACAATATTTCCCGCGCCATGAGGGCTGTTAAAACCGCCTTCGTCATAATGAAGTAACGGTTTTGTTACCCAATAATTGTAATGATTTTCCGACTTATAACTGATATTAGATTTAAGTGAAATGTTTTCACTAAATGAGTGATTGTTTTCCAGAACGCCTACAATTCCTTTCTGTCCAGTAAACCAAACCGGAACTTTTTCACCTGCAGCGAGTGTCATCTTTTGACGAAACAGCGCCGGCTGATCTGAATTAGTATATCTTGCCCAAACACGCCACTCATCAAAAAAATTCATATCAAAATGTAGTTTTATCTGAGGTTTTCCCAAGTTGTCTCCAAATATTGGCATAACGCCATTTCCATCAGAAGTATTTAAATATCCTGCGGTACCAGTATTTTGATCTACTGCAAAATAATCAGCATTTTTATAACCATCGGTATAGCGTAAACTTCCATGGACAAAGAGGTTAAAATCTTTTCTTGTAAATCCTAAACTTGCATAACCTCCTTTAGAGTTGTACGCAAAATTATCTTCAACTCCAATTGATACTCCGTTAGAAGTTGTGGCAGTTTTTGTAATGATGTTTATTATCCCAACAATTGCGCCGGGTCCGTATGTTACCGAACCGGGACCTCTTATGATTTCAATTCGTTCGATGTCATTTAAATCCCAGTTACTAAGCTCAAGCTCTGCGCCTTGCATGCCTTTTTGATTCATATTTTTACCGTTAACCAGCATTAGGAATTTATAATTTCTATCAATAATAACGCCTCTGATTCCAATCCTTGGGGATGTATGATTCAACCAAATTGCGCCTGGTACATAAATTTCAATAAGGTCGGCAATGTTTCGAGCGGGAGTTACAGCGATATCTTCTGTGGTTATTGTTGTTAACGATACGGGTATTTTTAATTTAGTTAATGTTGTTAATGAGCCTGTAACGACCTTAGCATTCATCAACTCCTCAATGGTCATTCCTTCTATCGTTTTTCCCTGAGCATATATACAAATAGGTAGTACTGATAGGAGAAATATTAATGCAAGTATAGCCTTTAACATAGGGGCAAATTGTTTTTTCATTTTATCATCTCCTTCTACTATAATATTTAGAAAGTTCATTTTCATTATATTTTCCGTTTTCCACATGGTGCCTTTATACAACATTATTCTTCACTATTTATATAACACTTTTTTTACAATATAATCCAATTATATTTTTACTTACAATTCTCATTTTATTAAACTAATGTGGTTTATGATAATCCTTATAAAACCTATTCCTAAAGTGATAAGAATATTATTAATTATACAAGAAAGTTTGAGGAGCTTTTTCATTATTAATTCTCCTCTGTATTTACAACTTTTGAGAGATTAAGCAGCAAGCTGCTAACATACAAACCAGAATCTTGTACTGCTTTTTTATTTATTTCAAAACTTATATGGTCGTTTTCAAAAAACAGAGTTATTAGAACTCCATTTTTGGCAAATCTTTTGTAATCGGTAATTGTAAGGATTGGCTTTTTCTTTGTATAAGATAATATTTTGTTTATTCGGTAATGTTCTGATTTTGGGATAAATAGAATATTACAATCATCAATTTCATTAACAGTTGAAATATATTGTATTTCAACTTTTTTGCCCTTTATGCTTACTTGAGAATACATTTTTTCAAGTACAGATTCAAAAGGATTTTCACCCATTACTGTAATAACAAAAGGTTTACTCACATCTTCCATCTTAACTTCAGCCGGCCAGTCAATAAAGCGGGTGAACTTCTCTAAAAAACCTGCTTTCACTTCGTACTCATCAAATATAGCTGTTTGAGCAAAAAGACAAAGCGGCATAAAGAAAATAAACAATGTTAGTATAATATTTTTTATAACCATAAGCCTTAACTCGTCATTTGAAAATCAGTAAAAAATTTACAAAAGTGCAAACAACTATCATCATTTTACTGCTACTTAAAAATTAATTGTACCTTTTATATAAAAACTTCTCCCCTCTTCTAAATAACGGCTGGGATTCGATCCTCTGACATCAGGATAAAGGTTTTCCGTATCAAACAAATTATAGATGGAAAACGAAAAATCAATCTCCGGGAATGTTGGAAAATTTATCTGGTGCGCCAGGAATGTTAAATTGAAAGACTTATACTCCGGAATAGTGATCTTAATTTCGTTAAAATCCTTATCCAGAGCGTAGCCCTTAATTTTATCTGTGTACTTTCCCTGAAAGCTTAAAGATAATTTTTCTGTTATGTTGAAAATAAAACCAAATCCCAATTTGTTTTTCGCAATTTCCATGAAGTCAGGATCATCTGGATTGCGTTCATAATTATACCAGATATATCCACGCAAATTGTTATACTGCCATTTTACCATGCTTTCAAATCCATCTACATTTTTAGTGCCTCCGTTAACAATAATATCTTCTATACCCGGGGCTTCTTCGATAATTCTGGAAGCATGATTCTGATAGTAAACTAATTGTCCGACAATATTCTCTACAGGGTTAAAATGAAGTGATAACTCCCATGTATTTATTTCAGTGGGATGCAGATCGGGATTCTCAGAAAATTCGAACATTGTAGGTTCACGGAATGCCTCTCCATATAGTGCTTTTACCGCAAAACCTTGTACTAATTTAAAATAAAAACCGCTTCTTATATTTGTTATACTTCCGTAAATATTATGATGGTCATATCTGCCGCCTAAAGTTATCTGAAGTTTATCATCAAGAAAAGAATGTTGATCCTGCAGGTAGAAATATGTTTTATTCTGATCCAGGAATGGATTCAAATTAGAAAAATAACCTTTAGGTGGAAATAGATATCTACCCACAATCGGTTTACCTAAAGTGCTGTCTGTGTTACTTAAACCTGTAAAAGCAGGTTCGCCAATATTTACATTATAATAACCAAAACCGACTATCAGATAATTGGGGATACTCTCCGGCGTATAATCCAGTTGAACGTTTATTGTGTGTGATTTGCAATCTTCAATATTAAATACACCAAGGTAGGGAGGATTATCACCCTCATCTTCCCGATTTTGAAAACGAATAAAATCATTTTCATCTTCGCGTAAAGCATCAACTGCTAATTTTAGGGGGAAAGAATCGAACTTCTTCTCAAACCTTAAATAAGTCAAAATTTGTTCGGAAATGTAACTAAAATTAGTATAAGAGATTTCTGGACTTTCAATTCCACCACCGTCTTCATCTCTTAAATAATACGTACCTGCCATGATATTTGTGTTATTATTAATAGAATAATTCAAATCAATATTTGCATTATATGCCTTGTTGTTATCTCTATATGGATTTCCATTGTCGAGCATTTCATTTCTTAACTGCCTGTTATCCTCGGTATATTGTGCAGTTCTAACAAATTTAGTAAAATCAGGTCCGTTCTGATTAAAAATAGTTCCGTTAAGAGTAATACCCAAATTCTTCTTTTGGGTGATTACATTGAAACTGAATTGCTTACTATCTAATACCTTATCCACACTTCCCAGGGCGAAAGAAAAATCTGAATGCTCTTTTGTATTATTACTGTTTTTTGTAATAATATTAATCACACCAGTATAAGCATCTGCCCCATATAAGGCCGAAGCCGGTCCCTGGATTATTTCAATCTGCTTCACATTGTTTAAAGTGTATTGAGATGCAATATATGATTCCCCTGACCATAACTTATTTACCTGGCGCCCATTAATTAATATTTTTGTCTGTGACCAGTTTTCCGCAAAGCCTCGCTGCCCGCCCTGGAGGTTAGAATGCGCATTAACGTATTCAATTCCTGGAAGATTCTGCAAAACATCTTTCAGATCGCGGTAGCCGTATTGTTTAATATCCTCTTCGGTAATTACATAGATTGTGGCAGGAGCTTCGACCAACTTTTGCATCCTATTAGAAGCGGTAATAACTTCAAGGTCCATCAATTCTTGAAAAGTCATTTCATCTAACGTTTTTTCCTGGGCTGAGAAATCATTTGGAAATACAGACAGAAGAAATATCAATATAAAGATAGTATTAATTACTATACTACAATTTTTCGATTTCATTGCATCATCTCCTTCTTAAAAAATATTTAATAATAGATTTTTAAATAATTTTCGCGTACCACATAGTCTTTTTCTTAAAACTCATTTTCTCATAAATAAACAAAATATATTAGTAATACAACTAAATCAAAAATAAAAGGTGTACTAACTCTCATTTTGTTTGTTTCAACATTCACAAAAGCCAAATTGCTATTTCTATATTGGTATATCATACTTATTTGGTTTTCCTTCTTTTTCAAGAAGGATATTAATTTCTTTTTTTAATTCAATCATTTTATCTTCTCTGCCTATCATGAGTTTATTAAAATTATTTATTTCATCCAACTGTTCTTTCAGTTCTGCTTCCGCTCGTTTGCGGTCGGTAATATCACGCGCTAAAGCCAAGTTATAACCTTTGTTATTGTATACAAAATAATTGGCGTTAACCTCAACGGGAAAAATACGTCCATCTTTTGCTTTGTGTCTACCTTCGAAAGTAAACGAACACTTAGTTTTAAGTTCCTCCCAATGGCTTGACCACCGACTAATTGGATAGTCTGGATCAATATCATAAACACTCAATTCTAGTAATTCATCACGAGAGTATTCCAATATACGGCAGGCATCTTCATTTACATAGTGGAATCGGGCATGTTCATCAATCAGAAATACCGTCTCGCGAACATGGTTTAATGCGAAGTTCATAATAGCAATGTTTTGCTCTGCCTTTATATGTTCGGTAATATCGGTAAAGGTTATAATTACTTGCGTTAATTTATTATCATCGCTAAAAACAGGATCTCCATTTACTAATACCCAAACATCATTTTCATTGTTAGATCGATGCACTCTAACAACAAGGTTTCTTAAAGGTTGGCGTGTGGTCAGAATCCGATTAACCGGATATTCTTCAAGAGGCATAATCGTTCCATCTTCACGAGAGAAATGCCAATCGGGATCAATTGCCTTCTTTCCTAAAAGTTGATCTTCAGTAAGTCCAAGCAGTTTTTCCGCTGCTGCATTGCATGTTAATATTTGTGTATCAGAACCATGCACAACAACTGCCGACTGAATTTTCTGAATGAGTGTTCTATATTTTATTTCGCTCATTTTTACAATACTATTTTGATCATCAACAAGCTGCATAGTTTTATTAAACACTTCACTTACAACTCCAACTTCATTATCGGTAATAATAGGAATGGGAATGTTTTCTTGCTTAAGACCAAATTGTTCTGCACCTGTAAGTAATAATTTAAGTTGTTTAAGTACCACTCGGGAAAGAACGATTGCGAACAATGTGCCAATAAATATTGCCACTAATGTATAAAACACACCTGTACGATTCACATATTCAATATGTATACGATTTTCAGCAAGATTTTCTGCAATACGTGCCCAGCCTAAGAATGTATTGTGCACAATTATCGGTACAGCAGTTTCAATATTTTCTTCAGACGAAATGAGATTTGTTGTTTTATGTGGACCACTAAGCAATGCAATACTTACTGAATCGTTTAAATACAATCCAATCTTACTTTTATCTGTATGGCTTAAAACAAGTCCATTTTTATTAATTATCATTGCATAACTGATTGAGTGATTTTTGGAAAATGTTTCCAGCACTTCCTGTAAACCAATGAGATCGTCAGTTCGTAAATATACTTCGGAACTTAATGCTAATACATTGGACTGAAATAAAGCATCGCTATTAGCTTTTTCAAGTAAAAAATTCTTCTGGCGTTGTGTAAGATCATACACAAATATTGTCATCAATAATAAATGCACAAAAGCAACGCCTAGTATAAGTTGGCGCTTTATTGACTTACCTACAATCCATTTGAAGAATTTTGTCATTATTTATTTTCTCCCATGCCTGGTAACAACCCGAATAGATTTTTATACTTTTGCAAAAAAGCGTTAACACGTAAAGAATATTCATGCTGGGTTATTGCCTCAAAGCATGATAGATTAATTCGCTTCAAAATATCTTTACCTTCAGAACTTTTTTGCAAATTGACTAATATATCAGAAAAGATTTTTACATGATTTACCGGCACATCATTGCGAGCAACCAAACCGTTATTAATTAGGGGTACAGTCTGCCATTTTACTACAAGTGAATTTCCCACATCTGGGTGTGCTTCAATAAACGATTCCCATGGTGGAGCCCATGTGCAGCCTGCTTTTGTTTTGCCAACATAAACATTCATAATAGATGATTCCTGCGAGCCAACATAGAGGCAATCTGCATCCTTTTCTACATCCAACCCGTTTGTCTTAAGAAAATATTTTGGCATCATGGAAGCGGCAAGCGCTGTTGCCGATGGAAAACTTATTGCAGCACCTCGTAAATCTTTAATCGAATTAATATTACTATCTTTACGAACCACGATTATTCCGCGAAACTGATCGTCGTCGCCCATCTTTCCGAAAATGGTATAACCATAATCTATCGACCAACAACTCTGATACGGATTAGGTAATGCAAAATGGAATTTCCGGTTTTTAAGTTTCTCTTCGAAGTGAGCATAATCGTGTGAAGCCTCAAGGCGAATAGAAAATTCTTTTGTGTTTTTATTGATATAATCTACTAAGGGTTGATAAACTTCGAAAAAATGACGAGAATTATGCAATGGGTGTACTGCAAAAATATATTCAACTGCATTGTTTTGTATTGATGATTTCCTACCGAAGTTAGGCGAGTAGTCTTGTTTCTCTTGCTTCGTACAACCTAAATTTATTGCGATGGTTGTAATTAAAACAAATTTAAAAACAATCAAAAAGTACTTCATGATATAACTCCTTAAACCATTGCTATCCAAATAATTCCCAATACTTCGTATAGATATGCCTTAAATATACAAAAGCTGCACATACTATCTATGTAACGGCTCAACTTTCGAAAACACATTTTACTCCTTTATTGGCTTCTGCCAAATAAAAATAATTTATTTGAGCTGATGCTCATAACTTTTTAGTTAATTCTTTCCGCTAGTTAAAACTCGCTGTAATTCAATATCAAAATTTCAATTATGTGGCTTTCATCTTTAGGATTTATTTTATTAAAATATTTTCCATTTTCCATCTCTAATTTTCCGTTTTCTATCTTTATAATTTCCCATTACCTACCGCGCTATATTGGTATATCATACTTTTTTGGTTTTCCTTCATTTTCAAGAAGAATGTTTATTTCTTTTTTCAATGCTTCTTTGATAGTTACACCAGCAATATATTGCTGTATGAGAGCTTGTCTGCCGCCCATTGTAAGATATTTATAAGTATAAATTGTCATAATTTTTCTCTCATATAACTTCACATTTTCCTTTTATAGAATATTTTGTTTACTACTTTTCACTTGCATCGATTATATCACTCTTAATCATAAAATATTCTTTTACCGAATTCCATGTTCGCAATAAAATATCAATTGTACCTTGCCTGATTTCAGTATTAAGCCCGGTAAGCTTAATAAATTCTTCAATATTATATTCCATTTCTTCCGGAGGCATTGTAGGATTAGTAATTAATAGTGCTCTTTTATATCGCTTGAACATGCTTTTTGCTGCTTTGATACTTTCACCGGGTAAGTTTTTATTTAGAATTTTTCTCCAATTATATGTCCAACCTGGAATCATAAAAAAAGTGCCTGGTTCTTTACACTGCTCTGCATAGTAACAACTTCTTCCTCCAATTATTAATCCTACACAGTCATCAACGGGATGTTCACCATCCATAGGTATAAATACAGGTACTTTTGCTTTAATTAGTTCTTCTGGATTATTGAGAGCGTTTCCGCACAAACCATATCCCAGCAAAAATGCATCCACGTAGTGTGCAAGATTACGTGAGGTTTCAAGAATAGCTTTGCGCAGTATTTTTTTATTTCGGTGAAGTTCCAACTCAAGTACAACAACAACAACCTCCAGATTGTCCGAAGGTTCTTTACGGTAACTATTAAGATGAGGAATGCATTGAATTTGTTTTGAGTATTTTAATTCCAGAAGTTGGATTAACCGTGTAGAGTTGGAGTTTTCAATTATTGAAATTCTGCCTATCCCAGAATCTGTTCCCAAGATAAAAGCAAATTCTTGTGTTAAAATTTCGCACGTTATAATACCTAAAACAGCCATTATATTTCTTCCTCTGATGTTTTATCATCAAAATGGATTTTAAAAAAACTGTCTAAAGTCATTATCTTAATTGAGCAAGCATATTCACATTTTTTACAACTTACTCCTCGGCATAACGCCTCGTTAAGAATAATCGATATGGAACCACTCTCACTTAAAATTGATAATGCATTCGTGGGACATACATCAATACATACATTGCATATGGTACATTGATCAAAATTTCTTTTAACAATTCTGCCTATGTTTGGAATAGTTTTTAATCCAAATAAACCAAGATCATCAATATCTCTTTTAACTGTACGAATAATTTCGGGATTTCCATCAGCATTTGGAAGAGCGGGGAATGAATATTTTTTTAGAAAATTCCTATACATTGATAAAGGCATTCCCTCTGTCCAATATGAAAGCTCCAAAATAAAAATCTTTTTAAAGATGTCGGATGAAGCAAAAATGTAATGAGTATCGCGTAATTTAGATGCGAGCGAACTCATAAATTCCAAGTCGTTAGGATTCTTTGCTAACCGGCAAGCCATTGCCAAAGACGTGTTTCCCACCTGATATGTTTTTTTTACACTCGGAGGAATCATTCCTACCTGTAAAGCTTTTTTAGCATCAACATAAGTTCCCGCCGCGCCCGACATATAAATTGTGTGAATATCTTCTACAGAAATACCTGCTGCTTTACAAAGAGTAAGATAACCGGCTCGTATAGCTCCAATTGCTTTTCCGGCTTCAGCTAAATCTTCTTCCGTAAAAGAAATATTATTCCCAAAGTGAAGACGCTTATCTGCTGTACAAATTCGCGGTAAAGATATCAGCCCGGTTTCAATAGCTTTATACATTGCTGCAATTGTGCCTGTGCTTGTTATCCCGATTGGTTTTGGAAAATTAGAATTAACAGGTTGAGATTTCCCGGACATATCTACCAAAGAGCCTTCAACAGGCATTAAATCATTATCAAGTAAGGTCAATTTGAAATAAGGCTTAGAATATTCCACATCTGCAATAGCGCCGGGAATAGCTAAGACACCGCAAGAAATTTCCTGTCCTTCAAGCGCTGGACCCGCTGCTGCCGAAGCTGTTATTATTTTCCCTTTGTGGAATAGAGCGATCTCGGCATTTGTACCGAAGTCGATAGATATTGAAGTTTCTTCTTTATCGAGCATGCTGGTTTGAATAATCATTGCCAATGCGTCTGCACCTACATGATGACAAATAGACGGGGGAATAATTACATCACAGTTAAGTAAGTTTAAATTCGTGATGGATTCAGCAGGAATAATAATTGCATCTCTATCCGGGATTTCAATTTGCATCGATTCAAATTTACGGCTTCCGGCAAAAGCTAAATCTTTAATCTCAGTTCCATGGAATAAAGAAAGTTGTGTTGGATTTCCACACACAACCAAGCGAACAATATTTTTTGTATCAACACAAAGTTCGGTAATCAACCTGTTTACTGCATCAATAAAAATATTGTGGGCTGTTTCAATTCCATATTCTAAAGCAAAATGGAGATGATCTATAATATTGGAGCCAGGTAAAGGATGATTGGTCGTAATAGCAGTGGACAATATTTCTCCTGAAGAAATATTAATACATTGAGCGCGAAAACCACTGGTTCCCAAATCTATAGCCACAGCCAATTGTGTCATTAAATGCCTATATAAAATTTTTATAAATTGTATGAAGAGGGTTTAAATCCCTTTACTTTACTATATTTTTTTAAACACATATCAATAAAATCATCTTCCTTATCAGGCAGTGCTTCTAGTTCTTTAATATATTTAGTTAACGATTCTTTTTCGAATGCAGTGAATTGTAAATTAGGGTCGTTAAACATAAGTTCACCGCTCTTTAATGCGGCGGCTCTTGCTCGTGAATATAGACTTTCATTATTATCAACAACAGCTTTACCAATTGCCCAAGCATTATCGGGGCAAAGTATAAAGCTATGTGGACTCCGGTAGCGGTCAGAATTGATTAAGCATGCCTGGAATTGTTTTTGAAATCCTAATTCAATTGCTGAATTTAATGCAGCAGCATCGTATCCCAGAATTTCTGTAAAAACAGCCGACGAAGAACCGCCAAACATATCGGTGTATTGAATTGCTTCGTTAGACCAGAGATCGCATACGGCTGCCATCAGATTACCGCAAAGATCCATATGCGCGCAAGCGCTCGCTTTTCCTTCTGTAGAGATAGGAATACCGGTAATAGCTTTGATTATCGGATTTTCGTAGGCGCAGTCTTTACCGGGTCCAACAGCTCCGCATTCATAGGCAACAAGAGTATTGCTAACGCTTATTGCCCGGCTTAAAGCTGCAAGAGTTTGAGGAATATCTTTCGAAATAAAACCACCAGCCATAAACATTGCAGTATTTGCATGAGCACAACTGGTATCGCCACCTGGAATACAATTGTTATTTTTGGCAATATCAACAATATTTGTCCATAGCCATTCCATATCTCTTCCACCAAGCACAGCCTGCCCGAAAAGTAATCCCGTAACATCATTTCGAATAATGCTGTAATCAAATATTTCTTTACCGCCTAAGGATTCGATTGATATAATATCGGCATATTTGGAACTATATTTAAATGCTTCAAAAATTTTATCGGTGCGTTCCGAGTTACGCATATCTATTTGATCAGGTTTGCGTATATCCGCAATAGTCGAACGGTACGAACACTTAAGTCCATACTTTTCATAATATTCATCTAATTGATGGGCAGTTTGTGCAGCTATTTCCATACCCCATTGGGGATTATCGGTCATCTGAAAAACATGTTCATTTTCAATTTGAATAGCGGGTATGCCAACAATTACGCATCTTTCCAATGCATCTTCGTTAGCTCTTTCAAACTCGCGCAACAATGATTTAATAGTTTTCTCACTTCCTGGGCGCGGATGGGGAACAATTTCAGGAATAACATAACCTCCGCCCAAAATCAATCCGCGTTTTGTTTTAACCGGTTTTAAAGCAGTGCCGAATATCATTTCTTTAGCAGATTTATAAGCCATCGAATTGCTCAGTTTCATTTTATAATCCTTCTAATTTAAAAGTAAATTTTAACCATTCCACTTAGTTCTCATTTCTAACCAGCTTAATCCATTTAGAGCGTCTTCTGCCAAAGCTGGAGCCTGACTTGCTTCCTTGCCCCAAATACCTAAATCGAAACTTGTTACAAACTCTTCATTCACTGCACCGCCACCGCATATGAAAGGTATGTTTAAGTTTATTTGTTTTAATCCAAATGCAATTTTAGGAAAGGCAGTCATTGTGGTTGTCATTAAAGCTGTTCCTGTTACTATTATCGGTTTATGAATACGGCATGCTTCGATTACATCATCAACAGGCACATCAGCTCCAAGGTTTATTACTTCGTAACCGGCTGCGTTTAATAATGCATTTACAATAACCTGCCCGATATCATGGATATCACCTTCGGCAGTATGTGTTACAACTTTCGCTTTCTTTTCCATTGGTCTTCCCAATTTCTGTTCACATAGTTTAATACCCGCAATCATAGAATCGGAGGATAAAATAACTTGTGGAAGAAAGTAAACACCAAGCTCCCATAAACGGCTTACTTCTTTCATTCCGGCAATTAAACCGCCGTTAATAATTTCCATTGGCTCTTTAATATGTAGAATACTTTTAACTAGGTTTTCCAATTCATCTTCGTTACCCGAAACAATGCAATCTGCTACTTTTTGTAAATTTTCATCTTCCGATACTTTCCTTGCAGTTTGACGAGCAACTTCGACATTTATATCATACCTTGTAAATATTTTGTTTGTTTCTGATTTAGGTTTCATTTGTACTCCATATACAGAGTATATGATAATTAATTATTATATTTTATTATTGTTTGTCTTAACTATGCACACTATACTTTTTGGGTTTTCCTTCTTTCTCAAGCAGCGCATTTATTTCTTTTTTTAACTCAATCATTTTTTCTTCTCTTCCAACCATAAGTCTGTTGAAACGATTAATTTCGTCTATCTGCTCTTTAAGCTCTTGTTCAATCCGTTTACGTTCAGTAACATCACGGAAATTTATAACAATCCCATTCACACTCGGCACATTAAATAAATTTTTACCTGTCCCCTCTAAGTAACGCCAATTTCCGTCGCAGTGTAAAAATCTAAAGTCAACTTTCTCCGTTTCTCCAATTTTCGGCAATAATCCGATAAACTGTTTTTGAATTCGTTCAATATCTTCATGATGAACAAACTCAAAAGCACTTTTACCAATAAGTTCACCGTGCCTATAACCCAAAACACTTTCATGGGAAGGACTTTCATATATAATATCACCATTCTTGTCGAGTAGAGAAATCACATCACTTGAGTTTTCTATTAAAGACCTAAAGTATTCCTCACTTTCTTTTAGATTGTTATATGCGATAAAGCTTGTTAGTGAATCTTCCAACCGTTTTCCGATCTCGTTGAAAAGTCGTTCTTCCTCTTTAGTCCAAATACGTACATATGAACTTTGATGAAATCCAAGCAGCCATGGCTTGCCTACTTTGGGATAAATTGCAACCGACATTAAGCATTTGAAACCAAACTGTTCCGATACTTCTGCAGGTAGTGGATACGAAGTATTAGTGCCAAATTGAAGAGGTCCGTTATTTGAAAGCAAAAGCCTGAGTATGCCTGCTACTTGTGTATCCATAGGTATCTCAAGTCCTGATTCAAGAATACCGCTATATTCCGGTTTAGTTCTCTCTATAAGTACTTTCAATGTTTCAATATTTGGATCGCAAGGGTACATTAAGAATACCTGGTCGCAGTTGAAAATCGAAATCATGGTATTGAGTACACTACTCATCATTTTCTCAAGATTATTCGTTCCCTGAAAAGCCAGGTTAATTCTATCTATACTTTCAAAATAGCGGAGATTTTCCTGCCGTTCTTGCTCAATAATTTTGCGCTCGGTAATATCTTGCCCGATTGCCAAAACACCAATTATTATTCCATTACTATCGTGCTCTGCTACAAATGCTACTGCATAATTATTATCATTATCATTTAGATCGGTAAATACTATTTCCATTTCTATTGGATTACCGGTCTTTAAAACTTTTAATAGATTTTCCTGGTACTTTGTTACATCTTCCGAATTTTTAAATTTATGCTCAATTAGTCTTTGTCCCATAATAGAAGTATCTGAATAATTACTAACTGCATTTTGATGATTTAGATATGTTACATTTCCATTAATATCGTAGCGCATTATATGATGAGGTAAATTTTCAGCTAAAGTTCTGAATTCTCTTTCTCTGTTTATAAGTTTCTGTTCAGCTTTTTTGCGTTCAGTAATATCAAATACTGTTGAACGGCTCATTATAAAATTTCCATTACTATCTTTTAGAGCTGTAGCATTAAGCATTATAGGAAAGACTAAACCATCTTTACGAACTAATTCAAATTCTAAATCATTTATTAATCCTCTTTCCATAAATACAGAAAAGTTTTTATTAAAAATCTCCTGGCTCTCTTTAGTAATAATATCAATGAATTTCATCTTTCCAACAACTTCATCAAAAGTATAGCCAAGCCATTCAAGTTCAGTATGGTTCATTCTTACGATCACACCATTTTTATCCAGTGAATGGTAACCGCACGGTGCGCGATTGTAAAGATCACGAATTTCTTCCGCAGCAAGATATAAAGCTTCTTCCGCCAGCTTGCTCTCTGTAATGTCCATAAGGTTTCCTACAAGTCGCACTACCTTACCTTCTTCATAAACAGGTTGGGCGGTTGTACGAATCCACAAAGGTTTCCCTGTGAACGTGGTGAATTGAAATTCAAAGTCATAGGGTTCACCCTGCTCACAAGCGCGTTGAAATGCATCTTGGAGGATTAGTCTATCTTCTGATCCGTAACACGTTAGACTTTCCTTTATATGATCTATGTTTGGATCGTTGGGTATTTCATGTATCCTATAGAGTTCTTCTGTCCAGAACATCTTACCCGACTTAACATCAAATTCCCAACCACCCACTTTGGTCAATTGTTGTGTAGTATTAAGCAAAGCCTCGCTTTTTTGCAGTGCTTCTTCAGCATGTTTACGCTCGGTAATATCAATAAGCGAAACAATAACCTTATCCCAATTATTTTCATATTCCTTGGCAATTGATTGCCTAATTACAACATTTTTTATTTCACCGGTAAAATCTTTAAGTGTAGCTTCACCATAAAACTTAAATTTACCAGAAGCTAAAGCAATAAAAGTTTCCTTTACATATTTAAGCAGCTCGTCAGTTGTTGCATTACTCAGTCCGTTCAACAGACTTACTTTATCCTCAGCTTTGTATAATTCCAATGATGCATTGTTAAATGAATTTACTTTCATTTTATCAACACATTTTAAAACCTCCTCAGGATGATTATCAAAAAAGCTGCGCAAGTCTGTAACTCCACTCTCTTTAAGTTGATCTATAAGCTTTTTGACTTCTGAATAATCTTCTTCCCATAAAGAAATAGGAGAATCTTCAAATAGCTGATAATAGTGTGCCTCACTTTTGAGCAAAGCTTCTTCCGCATGTTTACGCTCTGTAATATCTCTTGTAACAGTTAAAATATTTTGAGGAATAAAATTTTCATCTCTTAGAAAAGATGCAGACATTTCAACCCAGATTATAGAACCATTCTTATGATACATTTCTAATTCAAGCAAAATAGTTCTTGATGGATCGGATTTTCCACTAGTCTCAAACAATAATTGCTCGGTGAGAACATTCTTTGCCTTCTTAAATGATTCAGGTGGTAAAATTTGATCTAAGGAAAGCACCAAAGCTTCTTCAACTGTAAATCCACGAAGTTTAAATACTGAAGGACTTAAATAAGTTGGTTTAAGCTCCATATCTAAAATAGAAATTGTATCAGCAGTGTTTTCGGCAATAAGACGATAACGCTCTTCACTTTCCTCTAATTTTTTTCTTGTCTCTTCCAGGTCTTCCAACATATTTAAAAGGGCTTCCGATTTTTTCTCAAGATACTCCATTTGTTCGAGTAATTGAGGATAATAAGTTTTACGGAAAGAATGTTCGCCAATACCTATTAATTTTTCTTGTATTGAATATTCTTTATCTTTTGAATCAGAGTGCGCGTTCATAAATTGCCTTTATATCTTCTAATTTTGGTTTTCGTGGATTGGTGGCTAAACATGGATCTTCAATAGCATTTTTTGCCAATTGATCTAAATCCTTTTTACCTACTCCTAATTCACCAAGGGTTATATTTATTCCTGCATCCTTTCTAAGTTGTGCAATTTTATTTAGAAGAAGAGATTTTTTTTCCCTTGTATTCTGCATTTTCATATCAAGGTTTAAGGCTTCACTTATATTAGTATATTTTTCGACCGAGGCCTCAAAATTGAAATCAATAACATATTCCAACAAAACGGCATTACAAACGCCATGCGCTAAACCTAATAAACCTCCAAGGCTATGCGCCATACTATGAACCAATCCTAAACTGGCGTTTGAAAAAGCCATACCTGCAAGTAAGCTTGCCATCATCATATTGTTTCGGTACTTCATATCCATAGGATTGTTAAGCGCATGAATTAAATTTTCGTTTATTAAACGAATGGCTTCTAGCGCAGCAAGATCCGTAATGGGAAAGCTTAAATTAGAAACATAAGCTTCACATGCATGAACAAATGCGTCTATTCCTGTTGCTGCTGTAAGCTCGGTTGGCATTGTGGTTGTGGTTTCAGGATCGATTAAAGAAACATCTGGGATTACAGTTTTGCTGATGATAGCAATTTTAACTTTTCTAGATGAATCAACTATTATTGCAAATTGAGAAATATCAGCCGAAGTACCGGCAGTTGTTGGAATACAGATTAAAGGCGGTCCGGGAATTGGCACTTCATCTACGCCTTCAAACTCAAGAATATGTTTATTGTTGGTTGATACAATTCCAATACCCTTTGCGCAATCCAGTGGGCTTCCACCGCCAATAGCAACAATTATATCGCAGCCATTTTCACTAAAAGTTTTTACCCCCGCCATAACTTCATAATCTTTAGGATTTGGCGTTACATCCTTAAAAAGAACATATTGTATTCCTTCTTGAATTAAATTCTCTTCCACTTTCTTAACCCAGCCAGCCTGGATTATACCAGGATCGGTTACAAGCATCACTTTTTTTGCACCAAAATTTCTAATATGACGGCTGGTTAAATTAATAGCCCCTTGTCCATAAATGAATTCCGGGATGACAAATCTTCTGAGATTTAACAGACTTTCGTTTTCCATCTTTCTATTCCTTTCTCAATAGTTTTAATTCAAGTTCAGCCATTCGTTTTTTTAATTCAACCATCTTTAGTTCCCTGCCAATTGTTAATCTTTCAAATCTTTCAAGTTCATCTTTCCTTTTTTTCAATGCCTCTTCAACCTGTTTTCGTTCGGTTATATCTGTAATAATACCTTCAATAGCAATTGGATTTCCAGCATTATTGCGTACTAAAATGTTACGTTGATTAAACCAGCGAACCTCGCCCGATTTATGAATGAATTGATATTCATATGTAGGGAAAATTTCACCTTTAATTAGATTTTTCCATTGCTCTTCAAAATAATTATGCCAATCGGGATGAATTGCATTTTTGATAAGTAGTGGAGAATTATAACATTCTTTAGGAGAATAACCGAAAACAGAAAGAGCAGCCTGACTTACGTATTCATATTCTCCATCAGGTACCGACATTCTGTAAATCACATCCTGTGCATTTTCCGCTAAGCGTCGGAACCGTTCTTCGCTTTGACGTAGTGATTCCGCAGCCAGCTTGCGCTCGGTAATGTCTCTTGCAACCATTAGTACTGTGTTATCTGACATTGGAGAAATGGTAGCATCAAACCAGAGTATCTTATTCCCAATAGGTAAATTGTATTCAATACTAAGTAATTTGCTTTCTTTAAGAGTTTGTGAAATATAATTTAGAAAATAGTCAGCCTGATCTTTTGGAAATACTTCATGGAGTGTTTTCCCCAATAATTCCTTTGGCGGTTTATATAAGAGAGAAGGATTCGTTTCAGCGATTTTTAAATAGCGTCCTTCTGAGTTTAGTACAAGCACAACATCAGTCATAGCTGAAAACAATGCACGTAATTCAGCTTCCGATGAACGTAATGTTGCTTCCGCCAGCTTTCGATCTGTAATATCCTGCACTGTTCCTATTGATAGAAGAGGTTTATCTCCGTCATAGAAAGTCTCGCACTGCTCATGCACAAATTTAATACGTCCATCAGAAAAAAGAAGTCTATGGTCAATAGAGTAGGGAGTTTTGTTATTAAGCGAGTTTGTATAAGCAAAATTAACTGCTTCCCTATCGTCGGGATGAATTGTGTCGAGAAAAGCATCGTAAGTAGTTTTGAATTTTTTGGAGTCAATTTCGAATATTCTATATATTTCATCAGACCAAATAAGAACATTATTGCTCAAATTCAATTCCCAGCTTCCAATATGTGCAAGGTGTTGAGCTTCATTGAGCTGAGCTTCCCTTTTTAATACTGCTTCTTCCGCCCGCTTGCGTTCCGCGATTTCCCAAGTAAGGTCGGCAAGAATTGAAATTACTTCTATATCTTTTTTATTATAATCACTCGTCTTGTTTCCTACACCAAGGACTGCTTTTATTTTTTCACTTCGTAGCACAGGCACAACAAGTTCTCTTATTAATTCGGCGTGCCCCTCCGGCATACCTTTTCGGTTTGGTAGTGAGGTGTAATCATTATGGACTACAGGTCTTCTCCTATATACACATTCAGCCCAAACACCGGCTGCATCAATTGCATAGTGTAATCCTTTACCTTCAGCTTTGCAAAATTCAGCCTTTGTTCTTGTTGACCAATTCTGAAGTGTAAGTGTTTTTTGATCATCTTCAACAAAATGATAAAAACCGATGAGACTGCCAGTAAGTAGCTCGGCTTGGTTCAATGTTTCCTCTAATAATTCATCTAATGAATGGGTTGCTGCGAATTGCAATAGGGATAATCGTGTTGTATTTATTGCGTCATTTCGTTTTCTTTCGGTAATATCTGTAACTATCGCTTCAATTGCAATTGGATTGCCGGATACATCCTGTACTAAAATATTACGTTGATTCAACCAACGGACTTCTCCCGATTTATGAATTATCTGATATTCATAAAAAGGAGGCATTTCACCTTTAAGAAGATTTGCCCATTGCTCTTCAAAATATTTATGCCAATCGGGATGTATTGATTTTTTGATAATCATTGGCGAATTATAACATTCTTCAGGAGAATAGCCGAAAACGGAAAGAGCAGCCGGACTTACATATTCATATTTACCATCAGGCAACGACATTCTATAAATTACGTCGCGAGCATTTTCCGTTAACCGACGGAACTTTTCCTCACTTTCTTTTAGAGTGTTATGTGCAATATAACTTGTTAGCGAATCTTCCAATCTTCGACCAATCTCTTTGAAAAGCCGTTTTTCTTCAAAAGTCCAGGTTCGTACATATGAGCATTGGTGCATCCCAAACGCCCAAGGTTTTCCTACTTTCGGACGCACGGCTGTCATTATCATTGATTTTACACTAAATTTTTCACTACTAACTTTGTTGATTGGTCTGTCACTGCCTTCTGCGAAAGTAATTGGTTCATCGGATTTGAGGGCTTGTCCTAAATTGTCAGCCATATCGGATGGCATAGGTAAATCCACATTCAAGATTCCGGCACCTGGATATTCATGTTTTGTAATTTCCATTGGAACTTGAAACATAGATGCATCCGGATCGCAGGGATACAAAAGCCATACACGATCACTATCAAAAATAGAAAGCACTGTAGCGAGTACTTCACTCATCATTTGCTCAAGAGAATCTTTGCCTTGAAGAGCCAGGTTAATTCTATCTATGCTTTCAAAGAAATGCAGATTCGTCAGACGTTCCTGTTCAACAAGTATGCGCTCGGTTATATCTCTGGCAACCGCATATATTAATTTGTCTGATGGGAAGGAATTCCACTCAATCCATTTGTATGAACCATCCTTGCAAAGGTATCGGTTAGTAAACCGTAACACTTCATTCTGCTTTTCAAGATTTGCAATTGCTAGCAAAGTTGATTCTAAATCATCAGGATGAACCAAATCGAGAAACCGTTTGCCTTCCAATTCGTTTAATGGAAAACCAAGTGTTGATTCCCATTCGGGATTTAGCCGGCGAAAATATCCATCAGTATCTGCAATACACAATAAATCGAGCGACTTTGTAAAGTAACGTTCCAATTCTTCCGACTTTTCTAATAATGCTTGTTCCGCAATCATTCGATTATTCTGGGTTTCTATAAATTCAAGAGCGAAAGAAATATCCAACGCCATTTCTACGAGAAGGTCAATATCTTCTTTTTCAAAAAAATTGATTTCATCGGCATAGATACTTAGCGCTCCAACCACTTTATTAAAAACAATCAACGGGAATGATGCAGAAGATTTATAACCATATTTAATTGCGTCTTTTTGCCATGGGATCATGGTCTCATCTGTTTCAATATTATTTGATATTTTGCATTTGCCTGATTTAATTGCTTGTCCTGCTGGACCGCTACTTAGCAACTCGTTATTTAAGTCGATGTTAATTTTTTCAAGGTAATCTCCGGTAAAACCATTGGAAGCTCCAACTTCAACTTTATTTGTAATAGGATTTACCAACCCAATCCATACCATTCTGAACATACCATATTCAACGGCTATATGGCAGACTTCATTTTGTAGTTCCTTCGTATCATGAATTCTAACAATGGTCTGGTTGATATTGCTGAGTACAGCATAAATACGATTGAGTTTAACTATTTGCTTCTCCGCCTGCTTGCGCTCGGTAATATCACGGATGAATGCAGTTATACCAACAATTTCTTCATGTTGAAAAATTGGATTCCAACTGAATTCATAATAGATGTCTGGTTCCGGCTGATGCTGTTCTTCCGAAAACGTTTCTCCTTGTAACACCCTATCCATACTATTTTTTGCGGATTCCCTTAATTCCGGTATCAACATACAGTTGAGCAGGTTCATCCCAATTTTAATATCAACATTCCAAACTGTTTTCATTGCCTCGCGATGTTTTTCATTAAAAGCCGTGTAGCAATAGTCTGTATCTAAAGAGAAAATTATTATATCACCGGGACTATTAATCAATGCTGAGAGTAAGGTATACTGTGATATTAACTGCTGTTCAGCGCGTTGGCGCACAGCAAGCTCGTCTTCAAGTACATTATTCACTTCATGTAATTCAATTGTTCGCTCTTCAACTCTGTTTTCAAGTTCTTCATTTATGGTTCTTAGTTCTTCTTCGGCAAGTTTGCGTAAATTGTTTTCTTCGGAAAGTTGGTCGAAAGCAGCTTTAAGTTTTGTTTGACCCTGTATCTCGTTTTTTAATATATGAGCTGCATAACTGAAAAATGTAGGCAAGTTGGAACGTAAGTCGCTCGCGCTAATATACAAGTCTTCGATTTTAATAACAGCGATAAGATCAACGCCAATCGTAAGCGGGAATGCCCATATATTTGCTTTTGTAGATTCAGCTGTGAGCAATTTGGTGTCGCTAAAATCACTTTGATACTCAATAAGCGTTTTTGTTTCGAAAACTTTTTTTACAAATTCATCTTCAATCAGGTCGATCCTTTTTGTTTCACCCAATACATCGGCATAGTATATCTCATCGTCAATTACATAGTAAATAATAATATTTGATCCGCCAATATTTTCGAATATAATTTGTAATAGATTTTGAATTGTGTTTTGTAATCCCGAAACAGCGCTCATTTTACCCATCAGGTGAGTAAATAACTGCAAATAGGATTTTTCAATTGCAAGTTTTTTTACTCTTTCATGAAGGTTGTTATACTCTTCTTTTGAAATAAGAATCTCACCATCCATTTGATTTATCGCCTTTTTGTTGTAATGATAAAAATAAAACCGACTCTAAATTTTCTAATCCGACATCCAACCATCTCAAGGGCAGATCAACATACCGCGCCATAATCTCGGCTTCTTTTGAGAAGTAACCGGAACATGGTGTTCTTAAAGCTAATATATATTTTCTATCTTCCCGGAAAATTTGCTGTACGATTTCTTTATTATCGCCAAAGGTTTTTTTAGAGATATAGTTCCAGCGGTTCGCCCAGTCTTCTAAAAGGAAAAATGCTCCGTTAGATAATTCTCTGGTAAACACTTCATTCCCCAATAATATGTCAACACAGTTTTGTCCTGCTGTGCGGAATGTATTAGCATCCCGAAGAATATTATCTATTAGAGGATGACATTCGCCGTAAAAGACAAATGTATTTTTATCGGATTGTTTTTTAAGTGCTAACGAAAGGTTCTTTTGCAACTTTTCGAAATTGATATGAAGAGACGAATCAAGAAAAACAGTATCCAGCAACCAATTGTTTTTTTTTATCAGCCAATTGATTTCCTTTTTTAAAATACCGCATCCAACAAGAATATGTTTGTTTGTATTATTTTTCATAACTGCCAAACTCGTAAGCGGCTTCAAGCATTATCTTAATATTCTCTTCGGGAATAGCTAATGGCATTACCGCTGTTGTGAAAAGGAATTTTCCACCAGGCATGCCGGCATCAATTATTCTTTTTACCTCATTTCTTATCTCTTCTTTTGACCAGTCGATTAGCTTTATATCATTAATTGATCCGCATATTAATCCGCGACCAGCAATGATGCGTTTGCCTTCAGCAACATCATCCAGCGGACTTAGGTAGTAACTTCTTATCCCGGTCCGTTTTAGCAGGATATCCAGTACATTATTGAAGCGTGCCTGCGCACAAAAGTATACAATATCCTTAGTCCCAATAGAACTAATGTCCTTTTCGATCCATGGGAGAGATTGGTCCATAAAGTATTTCATAGGAACCGCATCTGTTGATCCAAAGAAATTAGCGTAGAATAAAACATCGGCTCCTTCTTTACGGTAAGCCGCCACTTCCTTTATAAAAAAGTCATTGCATTTGGCTAATAATTCATCCCGCAATTCCTCTGGTCCCATTAAAAGCAGTTCCATCCACTTGCTCATTCCCATTAGCATTGCGGGCAAAGTCATTGACGAGGTTATATAGGCACATATAGGGTACTTACCATCAGATTCTTTTTTTAGGATTCGCAAACATTTAAGGGATTCTTCAAATTTCGGATGGCTTAAAATATCATCAGGTATTTCGAGTTTGTGAATATCTTCAGGTTTCCTGATTACCATTTGACCAACATTGGGCGGACCATAATCCGAGTAAATAATATTTCCGCAACCCATCAATTCTACTTCTTTACCGACATAAAAAAGAGACCAGAGGTTGTCATATCCATATTTTTCACGCATTTTTAACTGCCCTTCGGCAACATATTCACCCTTTGAATAATATTCTTTCAATGACATCCCCAATTCTTTAGCTCCCTGATCGAACATGTTACAAAATACTGGTATACGGTCGGATTTTTCACCATTAACTGCGGCTATTAGTCTGTCCATTCCGGTTATCATGATCGTACCTCCGAAATTAATTTTGTTACAATTTTACCGGCTTCAATTCCATTTTCAGCCCAAGCATCCGCATGGACAATTTTGTAGAGTTCGTGATTATACTTATATGGCGCGCCTCCAACAATAATTTTAATTTTATTTTCAAGTCCTCTTTCTTTTAGAATCTCGCGTACCCTAATACATCCGTTTTTTCCATTAGCAGTATGCATCATCATTGAAGATATTCCTATTACCTGTGCTTCATGTGCAATAGTTTCATTAACAAATTTCTCGGGGGTAACATTTAATCCTAGGTCAACGGCTTCAATCATATTTGCTTTCAAGCACCCGATAACAATTTTCTTACCTAACCCATGAAAATCGCCATGCGAGGTACCGATTACCATTCTCCCAATTATTTTAGGAGGTGATTTGAATTTAGAAATTAGTTCTTCGGTAGCCTGTGCTGCAATTTGTGCAGTCATAAAATGTTGTGCAAGATTTGCACCGAAATCTTGACTGATTGAAGTTGACATAAATTCAATTGAAGGGACAATAACTTCAAAAACTATTTCTTCAGGTGTTAAACCTTGTTGTAGAGCTTCATAAACAACTTTTAGAGCGGCATTTTTATCCGTGTCAAAAATTGCCTGGTTGTACGCTTCTTTTACTTGAGCAATCATATCTGTCTTCCTTTTAAAAAATCCAGAACATAGTTTAGTATTTGCACCAGCACACATATAAAGTATAGCTAAGTATAAAAAAAAATAATTGCTTTTACAAAATATGATTTTATATTATTTATTTTACTTCAATACGGCAATGACACTAAGTAACCATTTGTGCTAAATTGCTGTAAAAAGGCTGTTTTGCCCGCTTGGTTAAGTATTTAAATCTTTATTTTTTTGACTTTTTTGTTGAAAATTAATAGTACCTTTTTCCACCAATCCAATTTCCATAATAAAACATATAATAATCAACTTCTATTGTTTTTGCGATTACTTTATAGCAATTATAGTAATTTTTTGCATTGAAATTTAAAATTGCTCTCTATGTGTTTTATTCCAACTTTATGAACACCAACTTGCTCAATATTACAATTTTTACAATCTATGATTAATCTACTTTTTCTACAATAATTATTAGGACAACGATATGTAGAAACACAGAAAAAAACAGGGACGAATGTAATTTGTAGTGGATTTATTACTTGTAGAGGATTTGAAAATTAAAAGAACTAAAGAACTGCTTTATTTGGTTAAACTCTATTTAAAACTTCCCATTAGTGCTTATTTATTTTGTAAATAGTTACTTTAGAGTTCCTCGTATTATCTTCAACAAGAAAAATATAATTAAATATTTCCTTAATTTATTTTTGGAAGTGAAAAATAAAAAGTTGCACCTTGATTTACAATACTTTCAGCCCAAGTATTTCCACCGTGCCTATTAATTATACGCTTAACATTAGCCAATCCAATGCCTGTGCCTTCAAATTCGTCTGCCTTATGCAAGCGTTGAAAGACACCGAAAAGCTTATCTGCATAAGCCATATTAAAACCTACACCGTTATCATGGACAAAAATCACAATTTCTGTTTCTTTTTCTTGCAACCAGCCAATCTCAATTTCACTTTTCTCACGTAAGCGGGTAAATTTTAAGGCATTTGAAATGAGATTAACCAACACCATACGCAGCATAGAACGATCACCTAGAATGACTGGTAATTTTGCAATCTGCCACTTAATCTTTCTGTTTTCAGTCTCTGGTTTCAGTTCCAGAATCACATCTTGTACTAATGTGTTAAAATCAACATGGGAGTTTGACATTTCAAAACGTCTCATACGGGAGAAGGAAAGAAGATCATCAATTAAATTGCCCATTTGTTTGGCAGATTTAGAGATTGTATCCATAAAATGCTGGCTTTCTTCATCAAGACCAGTTTCTATTTTATCTCTAAGCATTTCAAGAAATCCATTAATGTGTCTTAGTGGTGCTCGTAAGTCATGAGACACAGAATAAGCAAAGGCTTCGAGTTCTTTGTTTGCTATTTCTAGTTGAGCGGTGCGGTCAGCTACGCGTTGTTCAAGTTCCAGGTTAAGCTTTCTAATTTCTTTTTCTGCATTTGCACGTCGGCTAATATCACGAACTGCTGTAACACGAATTGTTTTGTTCTTTTTGCTTTCAAAGTTTTTTGCTTCTAGTTCTATAGGAAATACGGACCCGTCTTTTTTAATTCCTTCAATTTCATATGGCAAGGCATGTTCTTTAATTATATTTTTCGAAATAAGACTATGATATTTAACAGGTATAAGAAGTTTTATTATATTTTTACCTAATATTTCCTCACGCGTGTATCCAAACATATTTGCGAATGAAAGGTTGAGATCAATGGCAGTTCCTTTATCATGCATTACTATGCCTTCAAAAGTTAAATTTGATAAGTTTTTAAAATTTTCTTCACTTTTAATAGATTTTTCTAATGCACTTTTGGCTTCTTCTGAATACAAGATAAGATTATTTTTCATTTCTACCAGAGCTTTTCCAAGCAAATCGGTTTTGCCAATAATTTCATAATCTGTATTTAAATTACCTTTGCCTATTTGAATAGCAAAACTTGTATTTTTAGTAATATTTTCATTTAATATATTTAAAGAATTTTGCATACTACAAATTTCATCACTACCGCAAACAGCTATTTTTTCTGTCATTTCGCCTTGTGATAATTTTTGTAATAACAAATCGGTTCTTATAATTTTCTTTACAATAAGATTATTGCTTAATGAATTTAATATAAATACAACAAGAACTAAAAGAAGAATTAAAACAATTATTTCGAATGCAATTATTTCTCTAATTAATTTTTGATAATCCGTAATATCAACTTGCAGTATTCCAATTCCTTCAATTTTTTGGCTAACATTTTTTATTGGAATAATGGCATATTTGTAATTTTTATATTCAAAACCGTAATTTTCTAAAATATTTAATTTGGTTTTATTTTTTATGATATTTTCTAATACGAATTTTTCTGTTTTATCTACTAAGATGTAATTACTAATTACTTGTTTTTCAGTTTGAATGTTTGAAGAAGAGTCCTCTAAAAAATTGGTTGCAATCTTTAATAAATCTTTCTTCATAAAAATGGCAAAATCCTCATCAGTTTTACCCTGAATTTTTTGTAGAAGAATATTTATATTAAAAAAAGCTTCAACTGAACCATAATATTTTTTGTTTGTTGAAAAAATTGGAGCAATTCCTCTAATAACAAATCCTGCTCGTCCGGTTTCAATCCCTTTTACAAAAGTATGTTCTTTGTAAACTTTGAGTATTGAATTTCTAAAACCTGATATGTCATCGCCTCTTATTTCCGACCAGCACCTGCAAAAGGAAATTGCGGGTGGTAAATGAAAATGAATTCGAGCTTCGTATCCGGAACTTTCTAAAATTATTTTATTGATTTTTGAAAACTGATTATCAATAATATTTGATGCTTTTTTCAAATCTCCTGATTTATAATATTCGGTGTACGCGTCTTGAACAATTTTCATTTCAGAGCTAATTGAGGCAATATATAAAGCTATGTTGCTTACTTCTTCAATTGCCCCGTTTACTTCCATAATTTTGGTTTCAATAAGTCTGTCAGTATTGTAACTAAATGTTTGATTAAGCGAATAGACTGTAACAATTATTATTGCTGTAAACAAAAACAACATAACTGATAATAAAGGAATAATTATTTTATGCCTAAGTTTTAAGTTTTTGAAAATATTTGCTTTTACAATAATCTTTTTAGTCATATCTTGTTTCATCGCTTTTTATCTGGGCAATTCCACTGATGTATTGATTATTCCCTTTTTATACTTATCATTTTAATACTGTTGCATTCTCTGGATTTATTATTATTGCTAACGTCATTCCATAAACAATGTTCAAAATCAGTCTATTTGTTATCGTCCTTTATTTGTCAATATACAAATATTAAATGTGAAAAGACGAAAATAATAGAGAAATATAGAGTTAATGTACAACTATTAATTACAAAATTGAAGTTATTTTTCTGCAGTATTCATAACTGCGAGTTAAAATTAAAGTTGTTAAGTTCCAATTTTGCAAATGGTTTTAGTCAGTGCTTTTTTAGTGATTAGTTTAATTTAATATCCGAAGTATCAAGAATTGATTTTGAAAAAAATTGCTCTCGATGTGTTTTTACCAACTTTATGAACACCAACTTGCTCAATATTGCAATTTTTACAATCTATCATTTTAATCCACTTTTCTAAAATAATTATTAGTGCAACGATATGTAGAAACTTATAATTAAATATTGGAAGTTTTGTTGTTGGGAAGGGGATTGGAATGTGAAAATTGTAAACCTCCGAAGTTTTTAAAACTTCGGAGGTTTTTTATTACTTATTAACTTGAAAAGTTTTATCCCCATTTTTTAAGAAATTTACAATTTGATTTGCTGCGGCTATGCCAGCATTTACATTTGCTTCTTCAGTTTGTGCACCCATTTTCTTTGGAGTAAAGTAAACACGGCCAGCAAATTTAGATAAAAGCTCTTCTGCATTATCTGGTGCAATATCCGAAACATATTTGAAGTCAGTTCTTTCGGTCATTAATTTAACTAAATCAGATTCATTGACAACTTCTTTACGCGCAGTGTTTACAAGTGTTGCGCCTTTTGGCATTTTGTTTAATAACTCGAAGTTAATAGAATTTTTTGTTTTGTCATTTGCTGGAATATGCAATGAAATGTATTCACAATTTGAGTAAAGTTCATCAACTGAATTATAAACTTTTACGCCGTCAGTTTCAATTGCTTCGGCAGAAACGAAAGGATCGAATGCTGCTATTTTCATTCCAAAACCTTTTGCGATAACACCAACTAATTTACCAACGTTACCATATGCATGAATTCCAAGAGTTTTGCCTTTTAACTCTGAGCCGGATTTACCATTAAACAAACCACGAGCCGCGTAAACCATCATTCCAAGAGCAAGCTCTGCAACTGCGTTTGAATTTTGTCCAGGTGTGTTCATTGCAACTACACCTT